>Ga0208492_1000023_pt1 | contig 217454 bp, 206 predicted proteins | sample Subbioar_CSW14AB_FD_184820 | JGI IMG/M metagenome (GOLD analysis project Ga0208492, IMG submission 184820) | Serpentinite rock and fluid subsurface biosphere microbial communities from McLaughlin Reserve, California, USA - CR12Mar_CSW14AB (SPAdes) | ecosystem: Environmental > Terrestrial >...
CCCCCCCGCCGGTCGATCCTGACCCGGCTGGCTGAAGAGCCGACGCGCGTCACCGATCTGGCGGGTCCCACGGGGCTGCGTCTGCCCACGGTGATGCGGCATCTGGCCGTGCTGGAGGAGGCGGGTCTGATCTCGACCAGCAAGGATGGGCGGACCCGCACCTGCGCCCTGGTGCCAGAGGCGCTGGCCCCGGCGCGGACCTGGCTGGATGAACAGCGCGCCATCTGGGAAGCCCGGCTTGATCGTCTGGATGCATTTGTGATGAACGTGATGAAGGCGCGTGAAGAATGAAACAGCACACGACTCCCTTTGCGACACTGACCTTCGAGCGCGAGGTGGCGGCACCGGTCTCGGCCCTGTGGCAGGCCTGGACGGCACCCGCCGCGCGCAAGGTGTGGGCTTCGCCTGCGCCCACGGTCAGCGTGGAGTTCCTCGAAGCCGACAGCCGGGTCGGTGGACGCGAGATTTCGCTCTGCAAAGTGGAAGGCCAGCCCGATATCCGCTGCGAGGTCGGCTGGCTGGATCTGCAGCCTCTGCGGCGCAGCGTGAATTACGAACTGGTCTCCTGTGAAGACGCGGCGCAATCGGCCGCGCTGGTGACGGCGGAAATCTCGAGCATGGATGTTTCCGGCACGGAAGCGCGCAGCCGTCTGGTCGTCACCGTGCAGTTGTCCTCACTCGCCGAGAATATGGAGGTGGGATACCGGCAGGGCTTTGGCGCCGGGCTGGACAATCTGGCCCGCGTGGCCGAACGCACCATGCTGCTGGAGCGCGTGATCAAGGCGCCGCGCAGCGTGGTCTGGAATGCCTGGATGAATCCCGTGACGCTGCCGCAATGGTGGGGGCCGGACGGCTATTCCTGCCGCACGGCGCGGATCGATCTGCGGACTGGCGGCGAATGGGTCTTCGACATGATCGGGCCGGATGGCACGGTTTATCCAAATCATCATCGCTACGGCGAGGTGCGTGCCGAGGATAGACTCAGCTACACGCTGCACTGGGGCGAGAATGGACCGAAACATGCCGATGCCTGGGCTTCGTTCGAGGACCAGGGAGATGTCACCAAGGTCACGCTCGGCATGGTGTTCAGCACGGAGGCCGAATTCCAGGCGGCGAAGGGCTTCGGCGCCGTGGAACTGGGACTGCAGACCCTGGGCAAGCTGGAAGCGTTTATTCTTTCGCGCTGACGGCGCGCGCGCTAATACCTGCGTTCGCGCGGCACGAAGTCGACGATACAGAACAGCATGTCGACTTTGACGCCATCGGCCGAGAGCGGCATCACCAGGTCGACCACCGAGATGAAATCCTTGTGCGGGCCCACATAGGGCACGCGGTTGATTTGCGGCTGGCGCGTCTGCGTCACATGCGACAGGCTCTGCCACAGGCGGCTGTCCGGCTGCTGGTGTGGCAACTCGCTCATGCATTTGCCGGTATAGCGCGCGTTCATCATCGCGTCGGTGACCGAGCCGATCAGGCGATAGCGGAAATCCAGCGGCCAGTCCGGCCGTGTATCGCGCAGCACGTCCATCAGCACCAGATAGGGCAGCAGCGGCTTCATCTCGGCCGGTTCGAGATCGGCGCGCGAAGGCATCGGCCGGCTGCCGCATTTCGCGACCCAGTATTCGAAAGCCTGCCGCAGGCGCGGCGTGGCCGACTCCAAATCCAACGCAGTCATGCGCGGTCGGCAATCCTGAGATGCTGTCTGGGAGGGTGACAAGCTGGAAAGTGGCACGAAACGAGGGAAAGTGCATCCCCAAATTTACACGACGACCCTGTCGGTCATCGCCCGGGAGGCGGATTGACCTCGCGTGGGATGAAATCCACCAGCGACATCAGCATGGCCACGCTGCGGTCGTCGTCCGACAGCGGCAGAACCAGATCGATCAGCGAAAGAAAGTCCTTGTGCGGGCCCACATAGGGCACGCGATGGAAGCGTGGCTGGCGCTGCTCCACCACCTCGGCGAAGTTCTGCCACATCTGGCTGCCCGGCTGCTGCGCCGGCAATTCGCTTAAACGCAGGCCGGTGAAGCGCCGCGACATATGGGCATCCACCGTCGTGCCCATCAGGCGGTAGCGGAAATCGAGTGGTAGGTCTGGCGCGGAATTGTGCAGCACGTCGGTCAGCACGATATGCGGCAGGAAAGCCTTCATCTCGATCGGGTCGAGATCGGCGCGCGAGGGCATGGCGCGGCTGCGGCGCTTGCTCTCCCAGTAATCATACCCCCATAGCAGCGCCGGCGTTGCCTGCCGGCCCAGCAGCAGGTCGCGCATCGTCGACACATCAGGCTCCTGTCACAGCCCCAGTGTCTCAGGGATTGTGCAGACGCAAAAGCAGATTCCGCTCAACCCAAAGTGAGGGTGCCTGGTAAGGGGTCAGCCGAGCTGGGTGAAGGGATGCGTGCCGTCCTGCAGCCGGACGCCCGCGCCGGCGCCCGGTGCCAGGTCGACGCAGACCAGCAGGCGGTCCACCGTCTCGCCGTCATCGGCCAATGGCAGCACGATATGGAAAATGCTGCTGAATTCGCGGCTGCGCCCGACATAGGGCAGCACGCCGCGCACCGGCGCGCGGGCATCCATGGCGGCCGTGAGATGGTCCCAGACCCGGCTGGGCGCACGCTGATGCGGGATCTCGCTCAGGCATTTGCCGGTGTAATCGTCGTTGCTCAGGCCGCGCATGCGGTTGCCTATTTCGAGATAGCGGAAGTCGAGCGGCTCCTGCTCGATGCCGAAGACCATCAACTGCGCCGCCAGCGGTTCCAGCAGGGCGGCGGTAAACTGCCGGCGCGCCGGCATCTCGGCGCTGCCACGGGCGGCGAGCCAGAGCTGATGGGCCTGGGTCAGGATTTCCGACTGCGGATAGCCCGGCAGGCCGCTGCCGGCCGGCGTCCGCTGGGCCATGGCGGCCGCAGTGGCGAGTTGCATGAGATCCATCATGCGAGTCTGTCCGGCTCCATCGGATAAGGTATTGGAAACACGAGGAATTACGGAGATCTGCCCCGTTCCGGCGGTTGCCGCTGCGGAACATGTCGAGCTTACTGCCGTGAGTCAGGCTGTGCAATCCGACCTTGGGTCAAATCGGCGACCGCTCCGCCTGGTGGAACAGGCCTGCTCTGGCTTGCTTTTGGCCGATGACGGCAGTATCCGGGCACCCGCTTCGGGGTTCGGCAGATAAAGCCGCCGAAATATGCTAAACATGCCCGATTCGCTCGGTTTTTCACGCTTTAAGCAGGTTCGTCCATGGCCGGCCATTCCCAGTTTAAAAACATCATGCATCGCAAGGGCGCGCAGGATGCCAAACGCGCCAAGGTTTTCACCAAGCTGATCCGCGAACTGACCACGGCCGCCCGCAGCGGCCAGCCCGATCCGGCGGCTAATCCGCGCCTGCGCGCCGCCATCCAGGCCGCCCGCGTCGCCAATATGTCGAAGGATACGCTGGAGCGCGCGATCAAGCGCGGCGCCGGCAACGATGCGGCCGACAATTACGAAGAGGTACGTTACGAGGGCTACGGCCCCGGCGGCGTCGCCGTCATCGTCGAGGCGCTGACCGACAACCGCAACCGCACGGCCGGCGAAGTGCGCGCCGCTTTCTCCAAGAATGGCGGGGCGCTGGGCGAGACCAATTCGGTCGCCTTCATGTTCGACCGCGTCGGCGAGATCGTCTTCCCGGTCGCGACCGGCACGTCGGAAGCCCTGTTCGAAGGCGCGCTGGAAGCCGGCGCCGAGGATGTGCAGTCGGATGAGGACGGCCATAGCGTGATCTGCGCGCAGGACGATTTCGCCGCGGTGCGCGAGGCGCTGGAAAAGAAATTCGGCGAGCCCAAATCGGCCAAGCTGGTGTGGAAGGCCAAGACCACCACGCCGGTCGAGGGTGAAAAGGCCGAGACGCTGTTCAAGATGATCGAAGTGCTGGAAGACAGCGACGACGTGCAGACCGTCTACGCCAATTTCGACATTTCGGAGGACGAACTGAAGCGGCTCGCGGGTTAAGGCCCCGAAAGGACTCCGGCTTGGGTTCACCCATGCGCATCATCGGTCTCGATCCCGGCTTGCGGGCCACCGGCTGGGGCATCATCCATGCCGAGGGCAACCGGCTGAGCCATGTCGCGCATGGCACCATCCGCAGCAACCCGGACGACGAACTGGCCTACCGTCTGCGCAGCCTGCATGACGCGCTGATGGAGCTGCTGCAGGAATGGCAGCCGCAGGCGGCCGCCGTGGAAGAGACCTTCGTGAACAAGAATCCGGCCTCGACGCTGAAGCTCGGCCAGGCGCGTGGCGTGGTGCTGCTGGCGCCCGCGCTGGCCGGTCTGCCGGTGGCGGAATACGCGCCGACCATGATCAAGAAGGCGGTGGTGGGAACCGGTGCCGCCGACAAGGACCAGGTCCATGCCATGGTGAAGCGGCTGTTGCCTGGCTGCAATGTCACTGGCGCCGATGCCGCCGATGCGCTCGCCGTGGCGATCTGCCATGCGCATAACGCCGCCACCGCGCGCCGTGTGATGGCGGCGGAAGTGAGAGTCGCGCGATGATCGCCAAGCTCAGCGGACTGCTCGACAGCGTGGCGGAAACCTTCTGCATCCTCGATGTGAATGGGGTCGGCTACCAGGTCTTCTGCTCGGCGCGCACATTGCGCAATCTGCCGCGCCCGGGCGAAGCTCTGCGGCTGCATATCGAGACCCATGTGCGCGAGGAGCATATCCATCTCTTCGGCTTCGTCTCCGAGGCCGAGCGGAGTTGCTTCAATCTTCTGCAGACCGTGCAGGGCGTGGGCGCCAAGGTCGCGCTCGGCATCCTCTCGACCTTGTCGCCGGATGAACTGTTCCGCGCCATCGCCTCGGCCGACAAGACATCTCTCAATCGCTGCGACGGTGTCGGGCCGAAACTCGCCGTGCGCCTGATCACCGAGTTGAAGGACAAGGTCGGCGGCATCGCGCTCGGCCCGGTGGCGAGTGCGACGTCTGCTGAAGCCGTGGCCGAAACGGCCAACGGCCCGGTGGCCGATGCGCTCTCGGCGCTGGTCAATCTCGGCTACAAGCGCGCCGATGCCTTTGGTGCGGTCACGACTGCGGCACGCGCTCTTGGCGATAAAGCGAATGTGCAGCAGCTGATCCCGGCCGCCCTCAAGGAGCTGGTGCGATGAGCGAGGCGCCCCGCATGGTCTCAGGCGCAAAAGCCGAGAACGACGACCTCGAACGCCATCTGCGCCCGCAGGTGCTGGGCGATTTCATCGGCCAGGCGCGCGCCCGCGAGAATCTGAACATCTTCATCCAGGCCGCGAAAGCGCGCGGCGAGGCGCTGGATCATGTGCTGTTCCACGGTCCGCCGGGTCTGGGCAAGACCACGCTGGCGCAGATCGTCTCGCGCGAACTCGGCGTCAATTTCAAGGCGACGTCCGGCCCGGTGATCGCCAAGGCCGGCGATCTCGCAGCACTTCTGACCAATCTCGAAGCGCGCGACGTGCTGTTCATCGACGAGATCCACCGTCTCAATCCGGCCGTGGAGGAGATCCTCTATCCGGCGATGGAGGATTTCCAGCTCGACCTGATCATCGGCGAGGGGCCGTCGGCGCGCAGCGTGCGCATCGACCTGCCGCCGTTTACGCTGGTCGGCGCCACCACGCGCTCAGGGCTGCTGACCACGCCGTTGCGCGAGCGGTTCGGCATTCCGCTGCGGCTGAATTTCTACGAGGTCGAGGAACTCGAACTCATTGTCCGGCGCGGCGCGCGGATTCTGAATCTGGACCTCGATGCCTCAGGCGCGCGCGAGATCGCCCGCCGGGCGCGCGGCACCCCGCGTGTCGCCGGGCGCCTGCTGCGCCGGGTGCGCGATTTCGCCGTCTATGCCAAGGCGAAAGTCGTCGATGCCGCCACTGCCGATGCGGCTTTGTTGCGGCTGGAAGTCGATGCCCGCGGCCTGGATGCCATGGATCGGCGGTATCTCACCACGATTGCCCGCGATTTCTCGGGCGGGCCGGTCGGCGTCGAGACCATTGCCGCCTCGCTGTCGGAACCGCGCGATGCGCTGGAAGACATCATCGAGCCGTATCTGATCCAGCAGGGCTTCCTGCAGCGTACGCCGCGCGGCCGGCTGCTGACCCCGGCCGCCTTCGCCCATATCGGCCTGACCCCGCCCGCCGGACTCGGCACCAACCAGCTCGACCTGCTGGGCGATGACGATGTCTGAACAGCCTCATCGCTACGCCCTGCGGGTGCAATGGGAGGATACCGATGCCGCCGGCATCGTGTATTACGCCAACTATCTGCGCTTTATCGAACGCGGCCGGTCCGACCTGCTGCTGTCGCATGGCATCGACCAGCGCGGCCTGATCGACTCGGACAACGGCGTCGCCTTTGCCGTCCGGACCTGCAATGTGGACTATCTGAAACCGGCCCGGCTGCATGAGGAGCTGGTTGTGACAACCGAGCTTACCGAGCTGCGCGGCGCCAGCCTGACGCTCGGGCAGGCGGTCTGGCGCGGCGAGGAGCTGCTGGTCAGGGCCGAGGTCAAGCTGGCCTGTATCGATTGAAAAGGCCGTGCCCGGCGGGTGCCGCCGACCATTGCGGCGCTTTTCGCCACACTTTCACCAAATTTATCGCATTGATCTGCTAACTCTTAACCAAAGGATTCGAACTTATGGACAGGACCGTCAGCGCCGCGCAGCTCGGGGGCTCTTCTGTGGCCACCGATCTTTCGCTCTGGGCGCTCTTCCTTCAGGCCGACTGGATCGTCAAGGCCGTCATGCTGATGCTCATCCTGGCCTCGTTCTGGTCCTGGGCGATCATCTTCGACAAGCTGATCAAGATCCGCCGCACCATCAACGACACCGACAAGTTCGAGAACGACTTCTGGTCAGGTGGCTCGCTGGATGCGCTGTATGATCGCCTCTCGATGGCCGGTCCGCAGCATCCGATGGCCGTGCTGTTCGTCGCCGCGATGCGCGAATGGCGCCGCTCCACCGAGCGCGGCCTGGTGCGCGGCACCAAGGGCCTCGGCTCGCTGCAGGTCCGCATCAACCAGGTCATGCGCGTCTCCATCGACCGCGAGATGGAGCGGCTGGAACGCTATCTCGGCTTCCTCGCCTCGGTCGGTTCGGTCTCGCCTTTCGTCGGCCTGTTCGGCACGGTCTGGGGTATCATGAACTCCTTCCACGCCATCGCCTCCAGCAAGAACACCTCGCTCGCCGTCGTGGCGCCGGGCATCGCGGAAGCGCTGTTCGCCACGGCTTTGGGCCTGCTCGCGGCCATTCCGGCCGTCATGGCCTACAACAAGTTCTCCAACGACCTGGCCCGCCTGAACGTGCGGCTCGAAGGCTTTGCCGGCGAGTTCTCCGCGCTGATGTCGCGCCAGCTTGACGAAGAGGCGGCCTGATCATGGGGATGTCAGCAGGAGGCGGCGGTTCGACCCGCGGCGGCCGCATGCGCCGCGCGCCGATGTCGGAAATCAACGTGACGCCGCTGGTCGACGTGATGCTGGTGCTGCTGATCGTGTTCATGGTCGCAGCCCCGCTGCTCACCGTCGGCGTGCAGGTCGATCTGCCCAAGACGCAGGCAGCCGCCATCCAGGGCCAGGACGAACCCTTGAGCGTCACCATCGACGCCAAGGGCGTCGTTTACCTTCAGGAAAGCCCGATTGAGCTAGAGCAGCTGGTGCCGCGTCTGCAGGCCATTGCCGGCAATGCGCCCGACCGCCGCATCTTCGTGCGCGGCGACCAGGCGATCAATTACGGCAAGGTGCTGGAAGTGATGGGCGTGATCAATACCGGCGGTTTCACCAAGGTGGCGCTGGTCGGCAACCCGCCCAACGCCGCGCCGGCGCGTCGCTAAGGCAGTCAGTAAAGGTCAGGGCAGGGTGCAGCGTTCGTCTTACATATTCTCGGCCAGCCTGCATGCCGGTATCACGGCATTGGCGATCTTCGGCCTGCCCTATTGGGAGCCGAAGCGCGAACCCGAGCCCATGGTCGTGCTGGCCGAATTCGCGCCGATCGCCGAAAAGACCAATGTGCCCAAGCCGCAGCCGCAGATCGTAGAGACCAAGGCGCCGCCCAAGGAAGAGCCGGTGCCGGAAGCCAAACCGGCGCCCGAGCCGCCCAAGCCGCAGCCGCAGGCCGCGGCTCCGCCGCCGCCCCCGCCGCCGCCGACTCCGGAGCCGCCCAAGCAGGTGGAGGCACCCAAGCCGACGCCGATGCCCGAGCCGGTGCCGTCGCCCAAGCCGCTGCCCAAGCCCAAGGAAGTGGTGGAGACGCCCGAGCCGCCGAAGGTGGCCGAGAAGCCGAAACCCGAAGTGAAGCCGGCGCCGCCCAAGCCGACGCAGCAGCGCACCGAAGAAAAGAGCAAGACGCCGAACTTCTCGGATGTCGCCGCCCTGGTGAACAAGATGAAGGCGCCGCCGGCACCGACGCCGCAGCAGGCGCCGCAGACCGCCTCACGCACGCCGCCGGCCGCCGCGCCGCGCGCCGAGGGGCCGTCGGATTCCACGAAACCCATTTCGATGAGCGAACGCGACTTCATCCGCAAGCAGGTGGAAGACAAGTGGCAGTTTGATATCGGTGCCAAAGACGCGGCGAACCTTCAGGTTAAGATTCGCTTCAGCCTGAATCCCGATGGTTCGCTGCGCCAGCAGCCTGAAATCGTCGATAGGGCCCGCATGTTCATGCCGGGCAACGAAAGCTATCGCTCGGCGGCAGAATCGGCGCTTCGCGCCGTACTCAAGGCCGCACCGTTCCAGTTGCCGCCAAATGACCGCGACAAATGGGGCCAGGAAATTATTTTGATTTTTGACCCGCGCATGATGGTGGGCGGGTAAGAACTCGACAGGGAGACCGTGATGATGGTGATGCCGACTCTGCCCGGAAAGTATTTCGGGGTGGCTGCTGTGAAGGCCGGCCTGATGGCGCTGGCGGCGATCACGATCGCCGTTTCATCAGCGCAGGCCGCCGTCGAGATCGACATCACGCGCGGCAACTTCAAGCCGGTGCCGATTGCGATTTCCGATTTCGATGCCGACAATCCGCAGGCGCTGAAGATCGGCACCGATGTGGCCGCCGTGATCCGCGCCGATCTCGAACGCTCCGGCCTGTTCAAGCCGGTCGACCCCAAGGCGCATATCCAGTCGCCGGCCCAGATGCGCGTGCAGCCGCGCTTCCAGGACTGGCGTGTGATCAATGTCGATGCGCTGGTCAACGGTCGCATCGAAATGCAGGCCGATGGCCGCCTGCGCGGCGAATTCCGCCTGTGGGATGTGGCCGCGGAAAACCAGATGACCGGCCTGGCGCTGTTCACCACGCCTGACAACTGGCGTCGCCTGGCGCATCTGATCGCCGATGCGATCTACAAGCGCGTCACCGGCGAAGACGGCTATTTCGACACCCGCATCGTCTATGTCTCGGAAAGCGGCCCGCCGGATCGCCGCGTGAAGCGCCTCGCCATCATGGATCAGGATGGTGCCAATCATCGCATGCTCACCGATGGCCGCTTCCTGGTGCTGACGCCGCGCTTCAGCCCGGGCCAGCAGGAAATCACCTATCTCAGCTACTTCAACGAAAAGCCGCGCGTCTATCTGTTCAACATCGACACCGGACAGCAGGAACTGGTCGGCGATTTCCCGGGCATGACCTTTGCGCCGCGCTTCTCGCCGGACGGCAATCGCGTGATCATGTCGCTGGCCTCTGACGGCAACTCGGATGTCTACATGATGGATCTGCGCACGCGGCAGCGGCAGCGCCTGACCAGCGATCCCGCCATCGATACCTCGCCCAGCTTCGCGCCAGATGGTCGTCGCATCACCTTCAATTCGGATCGTGGCGGCACAAAGCAGATCTACGTGATGAATGCCGATGGTTCCGACCAGAAGCGCATCAGCTTCAGTCAGGGCCGGTACTCGACGCCGGTCTGGTCGCCGCGCGGCGATCTGATCGCCTTCACCAAGGAATATCAGGGCCAGTTCTCCATCGGCGTGATGCGTCCCGATGGTTCGGGCGAGCGTATCCTGTCGTCGAATTCTGTCGTGCAGGAAGCGCCGACCTGGGCGCCGAACGGCCGCGTGCTGATGTTCTATCGCGAGCAGCCGGCCAATGCGCAGGGCCGTGGCCAGCGCGTGCGCCTGATCTCCATCGACCTCACCGGCTTCAACGAGCGGGAAATCCCGACCCCGGCGGATGCGTCGGATCCGGCCTGGTCGCCACTTTCCGCCCTCGTTCGTTAAGCGAGGGTCCGCTGAGGCCGGTACGGTAAAGCTTGGTTTCCGGCCAAGCGTGACTTGGCCAGAGGCTCCACTCGGACGAGTCGCGGACCTCTAGCCTGTGGGTAAGTCCTTCAAAACGGGCCCTGTTGCAGAAATGCCGCAGGGCTCCGTTTAGTATTTACAAGCCCTTAGGCCTATTGATTCACCAAAAACCGGCCGATATAGTCGATCGTGACGTAATGGCTTGAACCTCGGGGTTCCGGCAACGTTTGCCCTTGGCTCAGGAAACGGTTTCCTGCCCTGAGGCGACGACCGGCAAAGCTTGGGGATCTGTCACACGCTCCGTGGTCGGATCAAAGATTCTGTCTTTCGATCATGGAACGCAAGTTGCGCTTCGCTGTTCAGGTACCTGACTCACTTCTCGAAACCCTTGGAGGGATAATAAAAATGCGCCTCAACACCTTCGGCTCCAAGTTCCTGGCCGTGGCTGCCGTGGGCATGCTCGTTGCCGCTTGCTCGTCCGATCCGGCTCCGACCGCTTCGACCAGCAGCGCCGGCGGCGCCGCCACTGCTGCTGCTCCGGCTGCCAGCATCGCGCCGGGCACCGTGCAGGACTTCCAGGTCAACGTCGGCGACCGCGTCTTCTTCGACTATGACAAGTTCGAAGTGAAGCCGGCCGGCAAGGCCACGCTCGACAAGCAGGCTGCTTGGCTGAAGCGCTACGGCCAGTGGAAGGTCGTGATCGAGGGTCATGCCGACGAACGCGGCACCCGCGAATACAACCTGGCGCTCGGCGAGCGTCGCGCCAATGCCGTCAAGACCTACCTGGTCAACCAGGGCATCCCGGCGAACCGCGTCACCACGATCTCCTACGGTAAGGAGCGTCCGGTGGCTCTGGGTTCGAACGAGGCCGCCTGGGCCCAGAACCGTCGCGGTGTGACGGTCCTGTCGAACTAATTCAGGCGCAGCTGGGTTAGCCCGGCTGCACTGAAAGTCTTTGAAACACCCGTCTGCGCGAGCAGGCGGGTGTTTTGATTCCAAGCTGGTTCAGTCAGTCATCTGTTTGATTCAGGTATTGCGGCCGGATTGCGGCACTTTTTTCGCGGCCAGGGGTTCGGTGAGTCAGGATCTCTTGAACGCGTTTTCTGTGACCGCCGCAGTTCTGCCGCAAAAGATTCGCCATTCCGCCGTAAAAGCCAGGCTTAGCTATGGCTCAGGTTTTCTCGGTGGGCAGTACTACTAACGAAAGAGGGGAGTCCCCAAAATGCAGCGTATTACGATGATGCGGTCGATGCTGGCCGCGGTGCTTGTGCTCGGTCTGGCCGCTTGCGAAAGCGCACCGCAGCAGGACAGTTCGGTGAGCGGCGCCGGCGGCCGTGGCGGCGCCGGCAGCGGCGTGGCCACCAGCCCGATGGGCGGTGTTGGCACCAGCACACTGGGTGGCCGCGAAGGCGCCCAGCAGCAGCTTGCCACTGAGGCCGGCGACCGCGTGCTGTTCGAAACCGACTCGCACTCGCTGAACAACCAGGCCGTCGCGATCCTGGATCGCCAGGTCGCCTGGCTGAAGCGCAACGGCCAGTGGCGCCTGGTGATCGAAGGCCATTGCGACGAACGCGGCACCCGCGAATACAACCTGGCGCTCGGTGACCGCCGCGCCACTGCGGTGCGCAACTACCTCGTCAACCAGGGCATTCCGGCCAGCCGCGTCACCACGATTTCCTACGGCAAGGAACGTCCGGTCGCCGTCGGCAACAACGACAGCGCCTGGGCCCAGAACCGCCGTGGCGTGACCACCCTGCAGAACTAAGCTGCGCTGCCGGCCAGCTCTGAGCGGCCGGCAGACCGCGACAAGTCACACGACGAGGCGCAGATTTGTGCCTCGTCGTTGCTTGCCGCCATGCTTTTGACGTAAACCCCGGTAAACTCGGCAATCTGCCCGATTCGTCCATCAGGGGTTCGCCCATGTCTGCGTCGCTCGCCGCCCGTCTTTCCCCCATTGCTCTTGGCGTGCTTCTGCTCGCTGGCACAGCTCTCCCTGTTGCCGCGCAGGACGCCCAGACCATCGACCGTATCAACCGCCTGGAACGCGACCTGCAGACCCTGCAGCGTCAGGTCTATCGCGGCGGCACGCCGCCCGCCTCGTCGTCTTCCGGTGGCGGCAGTCTCACCGATACCAGCAGCGACGGCAGTTCGGCGGCCAACCGTCTGAATGCGCGCATCGACGAGTTGGAAAACCAGATCCGCCAGATGACCGGCCGTTTCGAGGAGGTGGAATTCGCCTCCAGTCAGGCCAACCGCCGCATCGACAAGCTGGTCGAAGACGTCGATTTCCGCCTCAACCAGCTGGAGCGCGGCGGCCAGCCGCCCACTGGTCAGCCGGGTGGCGGCCAGCAATCTGCTCCGCAGCAGGGCAGCGTCGAGCAGGTCAAGCCGAACGCACAGCAACAGGGCATTCCCGCGCCGGGTACGCCGGTCGCCCGTGGTTCGACCTCGGCGACGCCCGGCCAGGCGCCATCGCGCGAAGGCGTGCTGGGTTCGGTGCCGGTCGATGCGCAGGGCCGCCCGCTCAGCACCCCCAATCAGCCGCAGAACCAGCAGACCGCGCGCGCCACCGCGCCGGCCGCCGCGTCCGGCAAGGGCAAGCTGCCCGCCGGCACGCCGCAGGAGCGCTACAACTACGCTTACAAGCTGCTGGTGCAGAGCGACTATGCCGATGCCGAATCCGCCTTCCGCGAATTCATCGGCGCGCATGGCCAGGATGCCCTGGCCGGCAATGCGCAATACTGGCTCGGCGAGACCTATTATGTGCGCGGCCAGTATGAGCCGGCGGCGCAGGCCTTCCTGCAGGGCTATCAGGGCTATCCGAAAAGCGCCAAGGCGCCCGACAGCCTGCTGAAGCTTGGCATGTCGCTCTCGGCGATGAAGAAGAACCCCGAAGCCTGCGCGGCGCTTGGCCAACTCGGCAAGGAATTCGCCTCGGCGCCGCCGCATGTAAAGGACGCAGCCGTCCGCGAACGCACCAAGATCGGGTGTAAGTAGGGACCGGCTGCAAGTAAGCCCATGACGGCAGGGGCAATCAGCGCCGCGGAATTTGCGCGCTGCCTGGCGCCGCTGTTGGGGGACGACAAACCTAAAAGCATTGCCGTGGCGGTGTCCGGTGGCGCCGACAGTATGGCGCTCGCGCTGCTGACCGCCGACTGGGCAAAAAAGAAGAAGATCGCGGTGTTGCCGCTGATCGTCGATCACCGCCTGCGGGCTGAGTCGACCAAAGAAGCGCGCCATGTCGCCGGACTCTTACGCAAGGCCGGGCTGACGCCGAAAATCCTCACCTGGGACGCGAAGACCAAACCCACGGGCAACCGGCAGGCTTTGGCCAGAGACGCCCGTTATGCGCTGCTGGCGGACGCGTGTGCGCGACAGGGCATCCGGCACCTGCTGCTGGCGCATCATCGCGATGATCAGGCCGAGACGCTGCTGCTGCGCGCCCTGCGCGGCTCGGGCGTGGATGGTCTGGCGGCGATGCAGCCGCGCAGCTTGCGTGGCGAGGGCCTGCTCCTGCTGCGCCCGCTGCTCGATATTCCCAAGGCGCGGCTGGTCTCGACCCTGCACAAGCGCAAACAGGGCTGGGTGGAAGATCCCAGCAATGCCAATGCGTCCTTCCAGCGCGTGCGCGTGCGCGCCGCACTCGATCTGCTGGCCGGTGGCGAAGCAGGCGCGCGGGCCGAACTGGTGCAGCATCTGGCGCAGACGGCGAAGAATTTCGCCCGTACCCGCGCCCTGCTTGATGCCGCCGCCTATGACCTGCTGCATGAGGCCGTGCAACTGACCCCGGCCGGCACCGCCTGGCTCGATCCGGGTGTGCTGGCCGCGGCCGAGGACGAACTGGCCTTGCGCGCGCTGGTCAAGCTGCTCGGCGCCATCGGCGGCCTGCCCGTGCCGCCACGGCTCGATGGGCTGCAACGGCTGCTGGAGGCCTTACGCAAAGGCAAAGACCTGCCGCTCACCCTGCATCGCTGCCTGCTGACCCAGGTGAAAGGCGACCCCCGCCTGCTGGTCTGCCGCGAGGCGCGCTACCTGCCAGACAGCCAGCCGCTCGGCTCCATGCTGTGGGATGGCCGATTCCGCATCGCGGTATCGAAACCTGTCCGTGGCGTCAGCATCGCGCCGCTGGGGAAAGACCGCCCGGCCGACATGGCCCTGCTGGCTCTGCCGAAAGTCGCGTGGCCCAGCCTGCCGGCGCTGTGGCGGGCCCAAAGCGACGGGACGCGCCGCCTGCTGGCGGTTCCGGGCCTCGGCTGGGGGCAAATGCCTGCCAATGTCACAATCTCTTTCCAGCCAGCCTTGCCGGCGGCCTGAATCGGCGCCTCAAGGCGCAGAATCTGCACCGGTAACCGCTTGTTTAGCCCGGACCAGCGCATATCTATGGTTTGTGCCGGCTAAAATCGGCTAAAATTTTCCTCTCCCGGCGGACAAATGCCGGGGAGGGGTTTTCGCGTGGAAAGGAACGGGCTTCCGTGAATATGTTCGGCCGTAATCTGGCGCTGTGGGTGATCATCGGCCTTCTGGTCGTGGCGCTGTTCAACCTGTTTCAGGGCCCCTCCATGCGCAGCGGCGCGCAGGCGCTCGCCTATTCCGATTTCCTCAACGACGTGACGAACGGCCAGATCACCGATGTCACGATCCAGAACAGCTCCAACACCGTGACCGGCCATTTCCGCGATGGTCGCAGCTTCACCACCTATATCCCGAACGACCCGACGCTGGTCTCCAAGCTGACCGAGCGCGGCGTGCGCGTCGCGGCCCAGCCGCCGGAAGAAGGCAACCCGCTGTTCAGCATCTTCATCTCCTGGTTCCCGATGCTGCTGCTGATCGGCGTCTGGATCTTCTTCATGCGCCAGATGCAGGGCGGCGGCGGCAAGGCGATGGGCTTCGGCAAGTCGAAGGCGCGCCTGCTCACCGAGCGCCATGGCCGCGTCACGTTTGAAGACGTCGCCGGCATCGAGGAAGCCAAGGGCGAGTTGGAAGAGATCGTCGACTTCCTGCGCGACCCGCAGAAATTCCAGCGCCTCGGCGGCAAGATCCCCAAGGGCTGTCTGCTCGTCGGCCCGCCGGGCACCGGTAAGACCCTGCTGGCCCGCGCCATCGCCGGCGAAGCCAACGTGCCCTTCTTCACCATCTCGGGCTCCGACTTCGTCGAGATGTTCGTCGGCGTCGGCGCCAGCCGCGTGCGCGACATGTTCGAGCAGGCCAAGAAGAACGCGCCCTGCATCATCTTCATCGACGAAATCGACGCGGTCGGCCGCCATCGCGGCGCCGGCCTCGGCGGTGGCAACGATGAACGCGAGCAGACGCTGAACCAGCTGCTGGTCGAGATGGACGGTTTCGAGGCGACCGAAGGCGTCATCCTGATCGCCGCCACCAACCGCCCCGACGTGCTCGATCCGGCTTTGCTGCGTCCGGGCCGTTTCGACCGCCAGATCGTGGTGCCGAACCCGGATATCATCGGCCGCGAACACATCCTGCGCGTCCATATGCGGAAAGTCCCGCTGGCGCCCGATGTCGACCCGAAGATCATCGCCCGCGGCACGCCTGGTTTCTCGGGCGCCGATCTGGCGAATCTCGTGAACGAAGCCGCGCTCCTCGCGGCGCGCCGCAACAAGCGCGTCGTCACCATGGCCGATTTCGAACATGCCAAGGACAAGGTGATGATGGGCGCCGAGCGCCGCTCGATGGTGATGGGTGAAGAGGAAAAGCGCCTCACCGCCTATCACGAGGCGGGCCATGCGCTGGTCGGCCTGTTCGTGCCCAAGCACGATCCGCTGCACAAGGTGACGATCATTCCGCGCGGTCGCGCCCTGGGCGTCACCATGTCGCTGCCCGAGAAAGACCGCCTGTCGATGTCGACGCTGGAACTGGAATCGCGTCTGGCGATGATGTTTGGCGGCCGCATGGCGGAAGAGATCGTCTTCGGCAAGGAAAACATCACCACCGGCGCCTCGAACGATATCCAGCAGGCCACCGGCCTGGCGCGTCGCATGGTCACCGAATGGGGCATGTCCGACAAGCTCGGCCGCCTGCGCTATTCGGACAACGAGGAAGAAGTCTTCCTCGGCCATAGCGTGACCCAGCGCAAGAATGTCTCGGATGCGACCGCCAAGCTGATCGACGAGGAAATCCGTCGCATCATCGACGATGCCGAGGGCAGCGCACGCCGTATCCTGACCGAGCATCGCACCGACCTCGACACCGTGGCGCAGGCGCTGCTGGAATACGAGACGCTTTCGGGCGACGAGGTGAAAGCCTTGCTGCGCGGCGAGAAGATCGTGCGCACCGATGACCGCACGCCGACTCCGGGTGGCGATACCGGGCCCAGGTCTGCGGTGCCGACCTCGCGCGGCGGCAACAAGCCGGCCGGCGGCGGCTTCGAGCCGGAACCGCAGCCTGGCGCCTGAGCCAAAGCACGCATACGCGCGTAAGCATTAAGCCAACACAGCACAAAAAAGCCCGGCAGCGATGCCGGGCTTTTTCATGCGTGGTGGGTCCGCGCCCCGATGGCGATTGCCTTCGACCGGCCTCTCCGCAACAGTAAAGCGAGACATCGGCGATCCGGGGGACACCATGGCGGCGATACAGGAGGGCGCGGCGGCGGCTGCAACTGAGGCCGCGTTGCCCGAGCCGCAGGTCGTTCCGCGCGCACGGCGCGCGGCGTGGAAACTGCTGGCCTGGGCGCTGCTCTGGGTCGTGCTCGCTTCCCTGGGTTCCTTTATCGTCAGCCTGGCCTTCGGCCTCGTCCTCTATTTCACCGAGGATGGCTATGTGCTCGAGGCGCTGCAGGAGCCCGACATCGGCGGCACGAATATCATCCTCTCCACCCTGATTTTGATGCTGCTGCTGTCCTGGTTCGGATTGCGCAATGCCCGCCGCGCAGCCGACGGCGACCTGCGTGAGGGGCTGGGCTGGCTGCCGTTGCGCAATCGGCGCCAGTTGGCCCTCATGACGGCCGCCTTGCTGGTCTACGGTCTCGTACTGTCGTTCCTCAACGTCAATCCCTATCCGGAACTGACGGGACAGATGCGCGCGGTGAATCCGCTGCTGCTGGTGCCGGGCGCGCTGCTGGTGGGCGTCATCGGTCCGATAGCCGAAGAATTGTTCTTCCGCGGCTGGCTGTGGACCGCACTGCGCAAATACTGGTCCGTCCCCCGGACCATGCTGGCCACCGGCCTGTTCTGGTACGCGATCCACTTCACCCACGGCCTGCTGTATATGGCGATACTGCTGCCGGCGATCGTCGTGATAACGCTGGTACGCCAAGTCGGGGGCTCCCTGCGTGCCTCGATCCTGGTTCACGTCATCTATAACTCGTATTGTGTCGTCTGCTGGCTGGTGATGGCTTTCGTGCTGCAGATCTGATCTGCCGGCTACCGCTCACTCCGCCGCTTCGGACTCCGCTGGCTGCACCGGCTGGAACTCGGCCTGCGGCCATGGCGTATCGGTCAGCCGCTTCTGCGCGTCCAGCAGGGTGCGGATCGCAGCGGTCAGCGCGTCGCTGCAGGCATCAGGTTTCGCCAGCAGGCCGTTGCTGTCCAGGCAGCCGGGGCTGAAGGTCGACCGCAGCAGCGCCTCGGCGCGGCGCACCTCCTGCAGGATCTCCAGGGAATTGCGGAATGCCCCGGGCAAGGTATCGGGCATCGTCTCGGTGTCGGCCATGAGCCCCCTCATGCAAAAGCGGCAGTCACTCGTCTGCGCGGCATCTGGGAGGCGGTGAGTCAGGCTTCAAGGGGCTCACAAAGATTTCACAAAGGCGGAACTGGCCGTGCCGCGCGCCGTTCAGCTCAATCCCAGAAAAATAGGCGCGCTGCGGCGCCTACTGGCTGGTCGCGGGCGCAGCCGGCTTGGGCGGCAGCGTTTCGATCGACAGGCGCAGCGATCCGGTCGGCATCGGTTCGGTGGTGGAGGTGCCGCCGCCGCTCATGATCGGCACCATGGTGCCGCCGATCATCACCGGCGTCATGGTCGCCGGCGTGTGCATCGTGCCGCCGCCATCTTCGGGTGAATTGGCCGGCGTGAAGATCACCAGGTAATGCGGCCGGTCACCGGTTTCCGCCACCGTGATCACCGTGGCGATGCCCCGGCCCTCGAACCAGCCTTCCGGCGAGTAGCGGAATTTGTCCGGCCCCCAATAAGCAGCCGCCTCTTTCTTCGCATTGAGGAACAGCAGGCCCGGCATGAAGATCGGGGTGCGGCTGGCATAGGGGGCGTAAGCCGGGAAGCTTTTGACTTCGAGTTTGTAGGCGGTGCCCTCGGGCGGCAGTTCGAAGGCGCGGAAATAGCTCTTCTGCTGGCCGAACACGAAGACCGGCGAGGTGGCATCGATCTCGAACCGCGTATCCTTGGCCGTCACCGTCTCGATCGGAAACTCCTGCATCGTCTGGCAACAGGGCAGGGTGTCGCGCAACTGGGCGAAGGCTCGCTGGTTGCTTTCGGTGGTGACGCAGCCGGCCAGCAGCAGGGCCGAGGCCAGCACGGCCGGAAGTGAAGCGGAGCGGGAGAACGGCATGGCGACGTCTGGCCTTCTGCGAATGGAATCGGGCACGGGCTGGCAATCCTGCGGGATTCGCGCAAAACGGGCAACAGCCTTTGCCGGGTAGCAGAATGCAATCCCGGATACGGCGGCCGGGCGCTTCATGCTACCCTGCCGCGGCGCATCAGGGAGGCCGCATGTTCACCGTCCATCACTTAGGCAAGTCGCAGTCCGAACGTATCGTCTGGCTCTGCGAGGAGCTGGATATCGCTTACGAGCTGAAGCATTACGCCCGCGCGCCGGTGATGGCGCCCGACGACTATCGCGCGCTGCATCCGGTCGGTTCGGCGCCGGTGATCACGGATGGAGGTGTGACTCTTGCCGAATCCGGCGCGGTGGTGGAATGGATCATCGCCAAGCACGGCAACGGACGCCTGACGGTGCCGCAGGACGATCCGGCCTTTGCCGAGTATCTCTACTGGTTCCATTTCGCCAATGGCACGCTGCAGCCGGCCTTCATGCGGCTGATGATTTCCAGCCGCCTCAATGCGCCCGAGGATCATCCGGCGCTGAAACTGGGGCAGCAGCGCATGCAGCGCATTCTGGCGATGATGGAGGCGCGGCTCGGCACAGTGCCGTATCTGGCCGGTGAGTTCTCGGCGGCGGATATCATGACGGTGTTTTCGCTCACCACCATGCGGCATTTCCAGCCCTACGATCTCTCGCCCTATCCGAATATCCTGCGGTATCTGGCGCGGATCGGCGCACGCCCGGCCTATCAGCGTGCGATGCAGAAGGGCGATCCGGAGATGGACCTGCTGCTGGGGTGAGGGCACAGGCCATCTCCACAACGAACACCATCATCCTGCTCCCAGTCCGTCATCCCCGCTCCCCACCACGTCATCCTCGGGCTTGACCCGAGGATCCATCCACCCGCGATGGAGAGGGGGAATGCCGGGGCCCGCCCTCGACATCTCGCCCTCATCGGCCTGAGATCCTCGGGTCAACCCCGAGGATGACGCGCCTGGGAAGACAGAAACGCCGCAATCCAGCGCATGCCGATATCATCGGTCTCACCGCGCGGCGCGGCGGCCAGGCCCGGCTGCGCGCTGTGCTGTCCCATGCAATCGATCAGGTCGCTTAAATACGCCCGGCTGAATTCGGGATGGAACTGCACCGAAAACACCGGCGCATCCGTGTAGCGCAAGGCCGCAAAGGCGCAGGCTTCGGTGCGCGCCACCACCTCGGCATGCGGCGGCGGCACAATGATCTGGTCCTGATGAAAGGCCGGCATCATGACGGTCGGCGGCACACCATCAAGCGTGGTCTCATACCGCTCCAGGCCGATGCGAAAGCCAACGCTGGCTTTCTCCACCTTGCCGCCCAGCGCCTCGGCGATGATCTGGTGGCCGAAACACACGCCCACGATGGGCGCGCGTTTCAGTTGCGCCACCTCCCGGATGAAGTGTTTGAGCGGGTCTATCCAAGGCAGGTCGTCATAGACGCCATGGCGTGAGCCGGGAATCAGCCAGGCCTCGCAGGCGTCGGGTGCGGGCAGCGCTTCGCCATTGACGACGGAGATGGTGGTGAAGCTGGCACCGTGCAGCAGCGGCTGCAGCTGCGCCTCGAACATCGCGGGATAGCTGATGTAAGTGTCCTGCAGCGGCGCGGGCACCGGCCCGCATTCGATAATGCCGATTTTCATTGTGATGCTGCTGAACGCATCTGTCCGGGCAGGCTACTTACTGGCCGCAATAACTTCGTCAACTATTGGAAGAATCATATCACACCAAGGCAGTTCGCGGGTAGATGTGAAATCGTAACGTATCTTTACCTTATCATCATGCCATTCATTGATCCATGCGATGAGATCTTTTGCATCCGGGGTAGATAAAGAAAGGCCATGATTCTGTGATATCTCAAGCAGTCTAACCAAGTTGTGACCGTGTCGCTTACGTAGATCGTCTGCGGAGAGGCCTTGTTTTAAAAGGAACGCTTTCAGTCCGAGTTCTAGGGCGTGAAAAGTTAGAATGTAATTCCCCGTGGTGCTGGGAAATTTCTTCTCTAGTTCCTTGGCGCTGATTAGGCATTCTTGAGCGCCAAATCTTACACTCTCAGCTAAACTTGATGAGGTTGTTGAATCCGCACTCCTCGGCATGCGAGTTATACTGGATGTGCCACTGCGACTGAATGCCATGACTATTTCCGCATATTTAGAAGTTCACCGCTCCGTCAGCGCAATAAACGCCGCCACACTGCGCATCCTCACGCCGCCTTCTGCGGCAACGGCTTTGTCCTGATCGTCTTGGCGCCGCTTTCCAGCTCCCACAGATCGTAAGCATTCTGCTGCCGCAGCCAGACCTCGGCGCTGCCGCCGAACACTTTCGCCAGCCGGAAGGCGATCTCCGCGGTGATACGGGCATGGCCGTTGATCACGGCCGAGAGCTGCTGCCGGCTGATGCCGAGCAGTTTGGCGGCCTGCTGGATTTCCAGCTCATGCGCCTCGATGCAGAACACCTTGACCGACTTGCCGGGATGGGTAGGTTTACGGGTTCGCTTCATGTCTCGCCTCAATGATAATCTACCAGGTCGACATCGGTGACATCTTCGCCGTCGAACCGGAAGACGATGCGCCAGTTGGCGCTGACATGCACCGCCCAGAAGCCTTTCAGGCTGCCCTTCAGCGGGTGCAGCTTGTAGCCGAAGCCGAAATCCTGCGGTCCGGCGGCAACATCAAGGCGGTCCAGGATCAGTTCGATCTTCTCTGCCAGTGCGGCCGGCACGCCTTTGGTGGCGCCGCTCAGATGCAGGGCGGACAGGCCCTTATGCCGGATGCGCTTCAGCATTGCGTAAGGTAATGCCTGACACGGCGCGCGTCAAGATATGCTTGACGCGGATCACCGCTCCGTCAGCGCCAGCTTCGCGCCCAGCGCGACAAAGGCCGCCGCAAAGGTGCGGCGCAGCCAGAGCATCACCTTCGGCCGCGAGAGCACATGGTCGCGCACGCTGGCGGCAAACAGCCCATACAGCGCAAAGACCACAAACGTCATCGCCATGAACACGCCGCTCATTTCCAGCATGCGCGGCAGGGCGTCGGGTGCGTCGGTCGCCACGAATTGCGGCAGGAAGGCGAAGAAGAAGATCGAGAGTTTCGGATTGAGCAGGTTGATCACGATGGCTTCCACCGTCACCTGTAACGCCGTGCTCTTGTGCGGCCCCTGTCCGGTCAGGCTGAGCGAGCCGCGATCCTGCCAGGTCATCCAGGCCATCCACAGCAGATAGGCCACGCCGGCATATTTCACCGCATCGAACAGCAGCGCCGAGGTGTGCAGCAAAGCCGCCAGTCCGGTGATCGCCGCGATCATATGCGGCACGATGCCGAGCGTGCAGCCAAACGCCGCGACGATGCTCGCGCGTCCGCCCCGGGTGAGGCCGGCGGCCACCGTGTAGATCATGCCGGTGCCCGGCGTGGCGACGACGATCAGTGCGATCAGCAGGAAATCGAGGGTCATGGGCGAGGGCTCTCTATGTCCGTTGCGTTCAGGCGGCCTTGCCGATCCGCAGTTCCACCTGCAAGCCAGCAGCATGCAGCATATTGACCAGCGTATCGATGGCAAACAGGTCGATCCGTCCGCGCATCAGATCGGAAATACGCGGCTGAGTTACGCCCAGCAATCTGGCGGCGTCGGCCTGCGTCAGGCCCTGCTGTTCGATATGGTCGCGCAAGGCCATCATCAGCCGCGACCTGATTTTCATATTCTCGGCCTCAGCGGGCGTGGCGGCGATGGCATCCCACACGCTCCCAAATCCGGCGCCTTTACGGGACTGTGCGGTCATCCTTTATGGCCTCCGGTGATGGTTCTGTAACGGCGGGCCGCCAGGTCGAGATCGGCTTTGGCTGTTTTTGGGGTCGTCTTGCGAAAGCAGTGCAGCACGAAGATCGCCTCAGCGAAGGTTGCCACGTAGATCACTCTGAATGCGCCGCTGACATCGCGGATACGGATTTCCCGCACCCCGGCGCCAATGGCAGGCATCGGTTTCCAGTCGTCCGGATCATGGCCCGCCTGCACAAGGTCCAACTGGTAACCCGCTCGTTGACGCGCCACGGCCGGAAAGTCCCGCAGGTCGGCGAGACTGGAGGCGAGAAAGACAATGGCGCGGCTGCGGGCTGCATTCATGGAGCATACAAAATTTTGTATGTCCGGAGTGTAAATCTTGAAATGATCACGAGAACATGATAAGAACATTATGGGCGATCCGTAAAGCTTCCTCCCGTAAAAGTAGAGAAATTGGTTAACTTTGTTCCGGTTAGACCCGGATTGGACCTGAATAGACCTGACTTGGTATCAAATAGACCTGAGTCAGCCTCAAATAGACCCGACTCAGCACCCAGTGGACCTGACTCAGCATTTTCCGGGATTGCTCCGGCTCCGGACGAACCGCGCGAACACCCACGAACCCAAACGAACCCGAACGAAGCGAAACGAACACCCGCGAATGCAAACGAACACCGGCGAAGCGAAACGAACACTGGCGAAGCCCCATGAGGCCGTCGACCGGCTGCATAGGTTATTGCGCCAGGATCGCCCGCTGGTGATGGGCATCGTCAATGTCACCGATGACAGTTTCTCGGGCGACGGATTGAAAGGCGACGCGACGGCGGCGATTGCGCAGGCGAAAGCGATGGCCGAGGCCGGTGCCGATCTGATCGATCTCGGCGCGGAATCGACCCGGCCCGGTGCGGCGCCGGTCTCGTTCCAGCAGGAGATTCAGCGCCTGGTGCCGGTGATCGAGGCGCTGCGCCGTGACGCGCCGCAGCTGCTGCTCTCGGTCGACACGCGCAATGCCGGCACCATGCGCGCCGTTGCGGTGGCGGGGGCGCATCTGATCAACGACATTTCCGCGCTGGAAGGCGAGGGCAGTCTCGAAGCCGCGATCCGCAGCGGTTTGCCGGTCGTGCTGATGCATATGCAGGGCCAGCCCGGCACCATGCAGCAGTCGCCGCACTATGACGATGTGGTGGGCGAGGTGCGCGACTATCTGGCCCAGCGCATCGCCGCCTGCCGTGCCGCCGGGCTGTCGCGTGACCGCATCCTGATCGATCCCGGCATCGGTTTCGGCAAAAGCGTCGACCACAATCTCACGCTGCTGCAGCGCCTGCAGGCCTTCCGCCTGCTCGGCTATCCACTGCTGGTCGGCGCCTCGCGCAAGAGCTTCATCGGCGCTGTCGCCCGCGAGCCCGAGGCGCAAAGGCGCGTGCCGGGTTCGGTGGCCGCCGCGCTGTGGGCGGCGCAGAATGGCGCGAAGATCCTGCGCGTGCATGACGTGGCCGAGACGGTGCAGGCGCTCAATGTGTGGCAGGCGATGCAGCGCGGCACGCTGAAGGTGGAAAAAGGTCAATGAAACTGCATGAATGTAACAAGACGTAACAGTGGGCTTACATAGATCGTCACCCCGGGCTTGACCCGGGGTCCCATTCAATTTTGATGTCGAAAAAAATGGGATTCCCGCCCGTCGCGCTTTGCGCGACAGATTGTGTAAGGCGGCAAAGCCGCCGGGCGCGGGAATGACGAGTAAAGGGGGAACCTCTGCCGTTTGGCCGCTTTCTGTGGCATAGTTCCGCGCACAATTTTTGTAACGGACCCGATTCGCATGACCCGCAAATTCTTCGGCACCGATGGCATCCGCGGCCTGGCCAATACCGAGCCGATGACGGCGTCCACCGCGCTGAAAGTCGGCATGGCCGCCGGGGCCTATTTCACGCGCGGCGATCATCGCCATCGCGTGCTGATCGGCAAGGATACGCGGCTCTCGGGTTACATGCTCGAACCCGCGCTTGTCGCCGGCTTCACCGCCGTCGGCATGGATGTGTTCCAGGTCGGCCCGATGCCGACGCCGGCCGTGGCGATGCTGACGCGCGCACTGCGCTGCGATCTCGGCGTGATGATCTCGGCTTCGCATAATCCCTTCCACGACAACGGCATCAAGCTGTTCGGCCCCGATGGCTACAAGCTGACCGACGACGCCGAAAAAGAGATCGAGGCGATGATCCTGGGCGAGGCCCAGCCGGTGCTGGCCGATGCCGCCAAGCTCGGCCGCGCGCGCCGCCTGGATGACGCCGACGGCCGCTATGTCGAATTCGCCAAGGCGACCTTGCCCAAGGGCCGCACGCTGGCGGGTTTGAAAGTGGTGGTCGATTGCGCCAATGGCGCGGCCTACAAGGTGGCGCCCGCCGTGCTGTGGGAACTCGAAGCCGAAGTGATTCCGATCGGCGTGAAGCCTGATGGTTTCAACATCAACCGCGAATGCGGCTCGACGCATCCGCAGTCCCTGCAGGAAGCCGTGGTGGCGCATGGCGCGCATGTCGGCGTGGCGTTGGACGGCGATGCCGACCGCCTGGTGATGGTGGACGAACGCGGCCAGGTGATCGATGGCGACCAGTTGATGGCGGTGATCGCCGAAAGCTGGCTGCGCCAGGGCCGGCTGGAAAAGAACGGCCTGGTCGCCACCGTGATGTCGAATCTGGGGCTGGAGCGGTTCGTGGAGAGCATCGGCGTCGAGCTGATCCGCACCAAGGTCGGCGACCGCTATGTGCTCGAGGCGATGCGTGGCGAGGGCTACAATCTCGGCGGCGAGCAATCCGGCCATATCATCCTGTCGGATTTCGCCACCACCGGCGACGGCATTGTCGCCGCGCTGCAGGTGCTGGGCGCGCTCTGCGAATCCGGCCAGAAGGCGAGCCAGTTCTGCCGCCGCTTCGCGCCCTATCCGCAGCTGCTGCGCAATGTGCGCCATGCCGGCGGCAAGCCGCTGGAAACCCCGAAGGTGCAGCAGGCGATCGATGCCGCCGAGAAGAAGCTCGGCAAGGCCGGACGTATCGTCATTCGGCCCTCGGGCACCGAACCGCTGATCCGCGTGATGGCGGAAGGCGAGGACGAACTGCTGGTGCAAACTGTGGTGGCCGAGATCTGCACGGCGCTGGAGCAGGCGGCGTGAGCGCTGCGGGTTCCGTAAAGCAAGGCCGCGTTCTCATCATCGCCGGATCGGATTCCGGCGGCGGTGCCGGCATCCAGGCCGATATCAAGGCGGTGACCGCGCTGGGCGGCTATGCCATGACGGCGATCACGGCGCTCACGGCGCAGGATACCCGCACGGTGCATGCGATCCATGAGGTGCCGGCGGATTTCATCGCACTTCAGTTGCGTGTCGTGCTGGAAGACATCGGCGCCGATGCGATCAAGACCGGCATGCTGCATCGCGCCGATATCATCGAGGCGGTGGTCGAGGCGCTGGAAAAATATGCGCCGGATGTGCCGCTGGTGGTCGATCCGGTGATGGTGGCGAAAGGCGGCGCGTCGCTGCTGCAGCCGTCGGCGGCCGAGGCGTTGCGCACCAAGCTGATTCCGCGCGCGGCAATCATTACGCCGAACCTGCCCGAGGCCGAAGTGCTGTCGGGGTTGAAGGTGGCGGAAGAGTCGGATATGGCGCCGGCTGCGGATCGCCTGCTGCAGCTTGGGCCGCGCGCCGTGCTGCTGAAAGGCGGTCATCTGCCGGGCGATGCGCTGGTCGATCTGCTACGCGACTCTCGCGGCGCACAGCGCTATCAGGATACGCGCATCGATACCACCTCGACGCATGGCACCGGCTGCACGCTGGCCTCGGCGATTGCGACGGGTCTGGCCTTCGGGCTGGACTTACGCGAGGCGGTGACGCAGGCGCGCGCCTATGTGCGCAAGGCGATCGAGACCGCGCCGGGCTTCGGCCATGGCCATGGCCCGCTCAATCACGCACATACTGTTACAAGAAAAGCGTAAGCAGTACGGCAACGATCAGCAAGGCCGGCATCAGCAGCACGACATACCGGTAGACATGCCGCTCGCCGCCAATGATGCCGGCAAAGGCGCAGGCCATCGCCACCTTGCCGGGGAAAAACGTCGTGAACAGGCTGCCGGTCACGTTCTGCAAGGCGCTAACCCAGAGCACATTGGCGCCAGCGGAACCCGCGAGCGCCGCCTGCAGCGGCAGCATCAGGCTGTTCGAGGCCGTGTTGCTGCCGGTGAGCCCGCCGGCCACGGCGGCAAATAACGGCGTCGCCAGCAGGGCATGTGCGCCGGCGGTGGCCTGCCAGGCGGCGGCCAGTTCGGCGGGGATGCCGCTCGCTGCCATCAGCCGCGCCATCACCAGGAAGATCAGCGTGGTGGCGATGGCGATGCGCCCGGCCGCCCAGGTCTGTTTCACAATGCCGCCGGTCTGCTGCGGCTTCAGCGTCAGCGCGCCATAGGCGACTGCCGTCAGCAGCAGCATCACGCCGGCCTGGTAGGCCCAGGGAAACGCCGGCATGTCGTCGAAGGGCCGCATGATCGCCACGCTCTGCAGCAGCTGCGACAGCGGCGCAATCAGCCGCGTGGACAGCAGCACAGCGATCAGCAGCAGGTAGGGCAGCGCGACGCGCAGCATGGTTTTCAGCTGCGGCCGGTTGCGGTCGAGCAGCCAGCCGAGCGCCAGCAGCGGCGCGGTAGCTATGAGTCCGGCGGTGTCGACGGACGCATAGCGGTTGCCGAGCCAGAGCAGGCCGAACATCGCCACCGTCCACAGCATATCCAGCGCCATATTGATGGGGCTCAGTCCCAGTTTCAGCTTGTGCGACCACCACCAGAACCAGCCGAGCAGCACGGCGACGAAAGGCGGCATCAGGCTGGCGCTGTACAGCCCGAAATCCTGCAGCGGCAGATGGCCTAATGCTGCGCCGATGGTGGTGCCGATGCCCAATCCGCCCCAGGGCACCAGCATCTGGCTCAGCAGACCCACCGCAATCGCAGGCAGTGGCGCCACACCGAGCCGCCGCAGGCCGTGAATGGCCAACGCGAAGCCGACGCCGAAGCCGATGGTGCATTCGATCAGGCCAGACGCCACGAAGCTGAGGAAGTAGGCGCGGCGATGCGGCGATGCTGGCGCATCTACCGTCTCTGCCTGACGCGCCGGGGCCGCCGCCTGGATAACGTGATGCACGGTGAGGCCGGCCAGCGTCACCGCGATGGCATGCCAGGCCAGCCAGGCGCCCTTCAGGCTTTCAACGACGAAGAACTCACCCAGATCGCGCTGTCCGTGGAGCGCCACGATCACCGCAGGAACAGTCGCGATCAGCCCGGCGAGGCTGGCGCGCACCAGCGGCACGCGGCCAGTGGCAACCAGCCCGATCACCAGGATGATCGGAGCGATATAGAGCAGGATCTGCACGATGCGATGTCGTCAGACGACCGCGTGACGCGCTTCCGGGCCGCGTTCGATCAGGTTGCGCAGCCGCCGCAACCCATCCGCCACTTCCGAACGGTCGGGCGACGGCGCCAGCGATACCCGCACCCAGGGCGGCGGATTGGGCCGCGAGTCGAGCAGGAAGGATGTGCAGCTGGCGATGCGCACGCCCTGGCCGAGCGCCTGGTTGGTGAATTCATTCGGTCGCCAGGGTTGCGGCAGTTCGAGATAGCAATGCAGGCTGGCCGGATTGCTGCGCAACGTGAGGCCGTCGAAAGCCTCGTTCGCCATCGCATTGCGGATCGCGGCTTCCTCGCGCAGGCGGTCGACCAGCATCGCCGCCGTGCCATCCTCAATCCATTGCCGCACGATCTCCTGGTTCAGTCGCGGATTGTTGACCGCGACCGCATGCAGCGCATCGGCGAAACGTTCGACCAGCACCGGCGGCGCGGCAATCCAACCCACGCGCAGACCTGGTGCCATGCATTTCGAGGCGCTGGTGATGTAGATGGTGCGCTCCGGTGCCAAAGCTGCGATTGGCAGCGGACGGTCCTTGATCAGGAAGCCGTAGACATCGTCCTCGATGATGGTGAGGTCGTGCTTGCGCGCCACCGCGATGATCGCATTGCGACGATCGGCAGTCATCATCACGGTGGTCGGATTGTGAATCGTCGGCTGGATCAGGACCAGCCGGCTGCCGGTGCGCCTGGCGGCTTCGGCCAGTGCATCGGGCCGCATGCCTTCATCGTCCATCGCTACGGCTTCGAGCCGGATCGGGCGCTGCTGCGCATTTTCATGCACGCCGCCATAGGTCAGCGCTTCGACCAGCATGATTTCGTTCGGCATGGTCATCGCCGTCATCACGATGGCGAGCGCCTGTTGCGCGCCGGCGGTGGCGATCACCTGCTCCGGCGTCACGGAAAGCCCGACGCGACCGATCCAGGCCGCGGCAGCAGCGCGATGCGCCGGATCGCCCAGGGTGCGGCTGTAACCGAGCAGGTTCTGCAAGCCGCCGCGCAGGGACAGGCGCTGCAGCGAATTGCGCATGATCTCTTCGAAATCGGGCAGGCTGGGTTCGTTGCGCGACAGTTCGATCACGCCCGGCGTGGTGAGGCGGGGGATTTCGCCCAGCGGCGCGACGATCTCACTGCGAAAGCCGTTGCCGTTGCTCAGGCCGTCATAGGGCTTCACGAAAGTGCCGCGTCCGACTTCGCCGGACAGCAGCCCCTTCTGTTCGGCCAGCATATAGCCGCGGCTGACCGTGCCGACGGTGACGCCGAGCTTCCAGGCGAGATTGCGTTGCGGTGGCAGCTTGGCGCCGACCGGCAGTTCGCCCGTCTGGATGGCGGTTTCGATCGCCGTGGCGAGCGCCTGGTAGCGCGGGCCAGGAAATGCTTCGAGATTGGGGATCCACATTGTCATGGTGACAATATTGGCATTGACCCCATCAAAGAGTCAATCAATTATCTCATTGCCTGCATTGAGCGGGTCCAATCATGAAAATCTTCCCAGATATTGGAGTGGTGTTATGTCTAATTGTATCGATACAATCGACCGGCCTTATGGTATTGGCCCGGTCGAACGCGCGGGCAGCACGATCGGCCGGGTCATCGACCGCACTGTGACTGTCAGCGCCAAGAGCGCGACGACCATCGTGCTGACGCTGCTCGACTGGCAGCGCCAGGCCCGTGAGCGGGCTGAACTGGCTGGGCTGCCGCAAGAAATTCTGAAAGACGTCGGCCTTACCCGCGCCGATGTGGAAGCCGAGCTGAGCCGCAAACCGGTGTGGCTTCGATAGATAGAGCATCGAGGGTTTAAGCCCCCCGGCTGCCGGCGTCGTGTGCGCATCAGATGCACCGACGCCGGATACCCTCCTCCAAAGGCGCGACATGCCCCTGCAAGCTGAAACCTTCCTGCTGCTGCCGCTCGCGCTCTTCGCCGTGGTCACCTCGATCACGCCCGGCCCCAATAACATCCTGCTGACCGCCTCGGGCGCCAATTTCGGTTTCCGCCGCAGCCTGCCGCATATGCTCGGCATCAGCGCCGGCTTTCTTTCGCTCATCCTCGTCACCGGCGTCGGCCTCGGTGCGGTGATTCTCGCCAGCGACTGGCTGCATCAGGGTCTGAAAGCCATCGGCGCGCTGTATCTGGTCTGGCTCGCCTGGCAGCTGGCGCGCGCCGGCAGTATCGAAAGCCGGGGCGAGCTGCGGCCGATGCGCTTTCATGAAGCCGCGCTGTTCCAGTATGTCAATCCGAAGGCCTGGATGATGGCAGTCGGCGCCGTTGCCGCCTTCACCACGCCGGGCGGCGATTATGGCGTCGAGGTCGCGCTGATCGCACTGGTCTTCACCCTGATCAACCTGCCCTGCGTGTCGCTCTGGGCGCTGTTCGGCGTCGGCATCGGGCGATTCCTGACGGATGCGCGGGCGCGCACCATCTTCAATTTCACCATGGCCGGCCTGACATTGCTGTCAGCCGTGCTGCTCTATCTCTGAGGCCCGCGATGAAACTGCCGATCTATCAGGTTGATGCCTTCGCCGATGCGGTGTTCAAGGGCAATCCCGCCGCCGTGATGCCGCTGGAGAGCTGGCTGCCGGATGCGACCATGCAGGCCATCGCGGCCGAGAATAACCTGGCCGAGACGGCCTTCTTCGTGCCGCAGAAGGGCGGGCTGGGCGAAGACGGTTTTGGTCTGCGCTGGTTCACCCCGGAAGTGGAAGTCGATCTCTGCGGCCATGCCACGCTGGCTTCGGCCTGGGTGATCTTCAACAGACTGGATCGCACGCGGCAGCGCATCGACTTCTTCACCAAGAGCGGCACGCTGACGGTGACGCAGGACGGCGAAAGCGGCCGGCTGGCACTCGATTTTCCCGCGCGTGCGCCGTCTCCGGCGCAGCCCTGTGCCGGTTTGATTGACGCCATCGGCGCGGAGCCGAAGGAAATTCTGGCCGGCCGCGACTATCTGCTGGTCTACGACACTGCCGCCACCGTGCGTGCGCTGAAGCCCGACATGAACGGGCTGATGAACCTCGACAAGTTCGCCGTGATCGTCACCGCGCCCGGTGATCGGCCCGGCATCGATTGTGTGTCGCGTTTCTTCGCGCCGGCCAAGGGCATTCCGGAAGATCCGGTCACCGGTTCGGCGCATTGCACCATCGTGCCCTACTGGGCGCAGCGGCTTGGGAAGCAGGACATTGTCGCCTATCAGGCTTCGGCACGCGGCGGCACGCTCTATTGCCGGCATGACGGCGAGCGCGTCTTCATGGCCGGTAGCTGCAGGCCCTTCATGGAGGGGGCGGTTACACTGCCTTGATGGGGGTGAAGCATTTCGTTTCGGCGGTTGCCCCGATAACTGCCGGAAGGTCGGCGCGAGCCGGCTGGGCGCGGCATCAATCCCTGTTGTGTGCCGCGCCCATTTCTTTTCTGATGGATGCATGACCGACTCAGCCCCCGCACTTTCCATCACCGCCGCCGCCACGCCCGACGACATCGCCGCGGTGCGCCGGCTGTTCCTCGCCTATGCCCAGTCGCTGGAGTTCAGCCTCTGCTTCCAGGGTTTCGACGAAGAGCTGGCGGGCCTGCCGGGCAAATATGCGCCGGAAGCGCGTGGCGCGTTGCTGCTGGCCAAGGTGGATGGCGCGGCGGTCGGCGTCGTCGGGTTGCGAGACCTCGGAGATGGAATCGCCGAGATGAAACGGCTCTATATCGATCCGGCCGGGCGCGGCCATAATTTCGGCCGCGCGCTGACCGATGCGGTGCTGGCCGAGGCCCGCCGCTTCGGCTATCGCGCGCTTCGGCTGGATACTTTCCCCTCAATGGTGGCGGCCAACCGCATCTACGATGCCCTGGGTTTCCGCGATATTCCGCCATATTACGATAATCCCCTGCCCGGCGCACGGTATCGGGAATTCGAATTATGAACGTTGTTCACTTTTATGAACGGTGATACGGTTTCTCCATAAAAGGAGGAAACCATGTCCGAACCCTTCGTACTCTATGAGCGCGACGGCCGCGTTGCCCGCATCACGCTGAACCGGCCTGAACACCTCAACGCTATCCACGAAACCACGCCGGACCTGCTGCGCGCCGCCGTCGAGCGCGCCAACCAGGACGACGAGGTGCATGTGATCCTGCTGAGCGGGGCGGGACGTGCTTTCTGTGCCGGCTACGACCTGAAGGAATATGCCGAGGCGCCGCGCCCGGTGAAGGGCAGCCAGGACATGCCCTGGGACCCGCTGGTGGATTACCAGTGGATGCGGCACAGCACCGACTGTTTCTTCAGCCTGTGGCGTTCGCTCAAACCCGTGGTGGCCAAGATTCACGGCTATGCGGTGGCCGGCGGCAGCGACATCGCGCTGTGCTGCGACCTGGTGGTGATGGCGGAGGATGCCAAGATTGGCTATCCGCCGGCGCGCATCTGGGGCTGCCCGACCACGGCGATGTGGGTCTATCGCCTGGGCGCCGAGAAGGCCAAGCGCATGTTGCTGACTGGCGACCTGATCGATGGCAAGACTGCGAAAGAGTATGGCCTGGTGATCGACTGCGTGCCGGAAGACCAGCTGGATGCGCATGTAGAAGCGCTGGTGGCCCGCATTGCCAGCGTGCCGAAGAACCAGCTGATGATGCAGAAGCTGATGGTCAACCAGGCCTACGACAATATGGGGCTCAATTCGACGCAGACTCTGGCGACGCTGTTCGACGGAATCACGCGGCATTCGCCAGAAGGCGTCGCCTTCAAGGCACGCTGCGAGCAGGTCGGCTTCAAGGCCGCGGTGAAGGAACGCGATGGCGGCGATCCGCTGGCGTGGAAAAATGCCCGCTGAGGTTCTCGAAAAGAAAGCCGGCCGGCGCGAGGCCGTCCGGGCCTTCAAGCGCGAGGCGATCCTGCAGGCGGCGCGCAAGATCTTTGCCCGCGACGGCCTGGATGGCGCCACCTTGCGTGCCATCGCCGCCGAAGCCGGCATTGCCGTCGGCACGGTCTATCTGCATTACCCGGCGAAAGAAGCGCTCTATGCCGAATTGCTGGCGGGTTCGCTGGCCGACCTGCAGAAGCATCTGCGCGACGCCGTGGCGAAAGCAGCATCGGACGAGCAGCTGATGGCCGGCGCGCTGGCGTTTTATGACTTCTACCGTCAACGCCCCGATGACCTCTATCTCGGCCTCTATCTGGGGCAGGGTTTCCGCCCGACCGGCCTGACGCCGGAACTGGATCGCCTGCTGAATGGCCGTCTGATCCAGTGCTACACCGTGCTGAGCGATGCCATGCGGCGCATTGCACCGGTGGAGGCGGAGCTATTGCGCGCGGAAACGGTTTCCCTTGCGGCAGCCACTGGCGGTGCATTGATGCTGGAAACCACCGGCCGCCTGAAAATCCTCGGCGATACCGGCGACGCGGTGGTGCGGCGCCATGTCGAGCTGCTGGTGCAAAGACTGCGTGGTCGCGCCTGAGGCGCGAACGGTTGCGCCGCACGGCCTGAGGCGCGAACATGGGTTTTCGCCAGTTTCAGCTTCTATCCAGAGAGACTTCACCTTGAGCAATTTCCGCGAAACCTTCCGCGGCTCGGTCGCCGCCTGGGAATGCGACCAGTACGGCCATATGAATGTGCAGTTCTATACGGCGCGCATCAGCGATGCGGCGGCCAGCGTGATGCTGGCGGCCGGCTTCGGGCAGAAGGCCTTCAAGGAGCAGAAGCTCGGCATCGCTGCGGTGAATGCCGAGACGCGCTTTGTCAGCGAGCTGCACGCCGGCGACCTGATCCGCATGGAAAGCGGCGTGGTGTTTGCCGAGGGCAAGAAGATCAGATTCCATCATCGCGTCTACAATGCCGAGACCGGCGCGTTGTGCATGCAGGCCGAGGTGCTGGCGCTGTGTTTCGATCTGGTAGCGCGCAAATCCGTCGCGCTGCCGGCCGATCTGGAAGAGGGCTTCAAGGCGGTGAAGATCGATCCGGCCGCGCCGGCGCAGCAGGTGGCGATTCCGCCGACCGAGGATGGTTTCGTGCCAACCGGGCGTTCGCCGGTGCAGCCCTGGGAATGCGACCGCATGGGGCATCTGAACGTGCAGTTCTATCTGGCGCGCTTCGCCGAGGCCGAGAAGCAGCTGTTCCTAACGCTCGGCTATGGCCCGACGCGCCGCCAGGCCGACAAGGTCGCCGTGCGCCCGCTGAAACACCGCATCAAGTTCAAGCGCGAGAATCATGAAGGTGCGGTGCTGCGGGTGCGCAGCGGTATCCGCAGTATCGCCGATGACCGGCTGTTTCTGTATCACGAGCTTTACGAGGCCGAGACGAATACGCTGTCGGCGACCTGCGAAGCGGAAGTGATCCTCGACCGGCTGGATGGCGGCGGCGCGCTGACCGTGCCGCGCGATGTGACGGCTGCCGCCGGTGCGCTGGCATCGCAGCTGAAAGCGCCGCCGCCGCCCGCGCCGCATACCGGCGTGAAGGTGCCGGATGCGCCGGTGGCCGGGATGTATGAAACCGCACGCGGCGGCGTGGACCGCTGGGAAGCCGAAGAGACCGGCCGCATGGCGACGCGTTTCTATATGGGCTGCTTCTCGCAGGCGGCGGGCAACATGCTGGCCGGCGGCGATCTGACTGCCGACAAGATGCGCGAGCATAATATCGGCTCGGCGGCGCTGGATTATACCATCGACTATTTCCAGCCGCTGCGGATCGGCGATGCCTATTACGCCCGCACCGGCATGCTGGAACTGCGCGACAAGACCTGGCGCTTTTTCCACTTCATGCTCGACAGCAACACCCACCAGCCGGTGGCGCGCGCCGAAGTGGTCGCCGTGCTGTTCGACCTCAAGGCCCGCAAATCCATCGTGATGCCCGAGATGGTGCGGGCGGCGTTTTCCAAGCGGCTGGTGACGGCAAGCTAAGACCCTCACCCTCCCGCGCTTCGCTGCGGGCCCCTCCCTCTCCCACTGCGTGGGCGAGGGGAAAGAAAGCTCCCTCTCCCGCAGGGCGGGAGAGGGTTGGGGTGAGGGTGGACTACAAATCTCACGGCTCCCGCTTTCCCGGGGACGGCGTTTGTGGCTGACTGCCGGCCATGGGAACGCTGCTCAACGTCTCGCTGCCGTTTTTCGGGCTGATCTTTGTCGGTTATGCCGCCGGCTGGACCCGCATCATCACGGCGCAGGCCTATCTCGGCCTGAATGCCTTCGTGATCTGGTTCGCCCTGCCGGCCATGCTGTTCATCAAGATGGCGCAGGCGCCGGTCTTCACGGCGTTTGACTGGAAATTCGTCGCCGCCTATAGCGGCGGCGGCCTGATCGCCTATGCCTTCACGGTGGGCCTGAGCCGCCTGCTGTTCGCGATGAACTGGGGCGAGCGCGCCGTGCAGGGCATGTCGGCTTCATTCGGCAATGTCGGTTTCATGGGCCTGCCGATTCTGGTGACGCTGTTCGGCGACGCCGCCGTGCTGCCGGCCGTGCTGATCATCGTCTTCGACCATGTGCTGCTGATCCCGCTCACCACGGCGCTGATCGAGGGCTCGAATGGCGGCAATGCCTCGCTGCCGGCGATCTTCAAACGCGTCGCTGCGAACATGGCCCGCAACCCGCTGATCATCTCGACCTTTGCCGGCCTGCTCTGGGGCCTGACGGGCCTCAGCCTGTTCAGCCCGCTGGAAACCCTGCTCAACCTGCTGGCCAATGCCTCGGCGCCCTGTGCGCTGTTTGCGCTCGGCCTCACGCTGGTCGGCCGGCCGATCTCGGAAGGACTCGAACAGGTCTCGCTCGCGGCGGTCGGCAAGCTGGCGGTGCATCCGCTTATTGTCTGGATGCTGGCGACCTATGTGCTGAAGCTGGATACCTTCCTGACCGCGGTCGCGGTGATCCAGGCGTCGATGCCGACGGCGGCGAATGTCTATATCCTCGCCACGCAGCAGAATACCTATGTGCAGCGCGCGTCCTCGACCATCCTGGTGACGACGGTGATCGCCACCATCACGGTGTCGGCCTTCATGGTGCTGTTCACGGCGTATTAGAGTTTGGTCCGCACCGACCACAGTTCCGGGAAGAAGCTGCGCTCCAGCGCCTGGCGCAGATAAGCCACGCCGGCGCTGCCGCCGGTGCCCTGGCGCATGCCGATGATGCGCTCCACCGTCTTCATGTGGCGGAAGCGCCATTGCTGGAAACTGTCCTCCACATCGACCAGTTCCTCGGCCAGTTCGTAGAGATCGAAATGGGTTTCGGACTCGCGATAGATCAGCCCCCAGACATCTTCCACGCGGCTGTCGGCCTGATGCGGTTTGGTCACGTCGCGGTTGAGGATATCTGCCGGCACCGGCAGACCGCGCCGCGCCAGCAGGCGCAGGGCTTCGTCATAGAGGCTCGGTGCATTGAAGGCGGCTTCCAGCGGGCCGTGGATGTCGGGCCGATGTGCATGTGGCTTCAGCATCAGTGCATTCTTGGCGCCGAGCTTGAATTCGATCTGACGATACTGCCAGGACTGGAAGCCCGAGGATGAGCCCAGCGACGGACGGAAGCGCAGGTAATCGGCCGGCGTCATGGTGCTCAGTACATCCCAGGCCTGGATCAGCTGGATCTGGATGCGCGACACGCGCGACAGGCATTTGAAACTGGGGCCCAGTTCGTCGGCCCGGATATGGCGGATCGCCATGTCGAGTTCGCTGTTCAGCAGCTTCATCCACAATTCCTGCACCTGGTGGATGGTGATGAACAGCAGCTCATCCTGCTCGCCCGACAGCGGCTGCTGCGCCGACAGCAGGGTGTCGAGCTTCAGATAGTCGCCGTAACTCATGCGGTCGGAGAAATCGGTCTGGATACCGTCGGTCGTCATGGGCTTGCTCCGAGCATTACTTTAAATCTAAAGTATCACGACCGCCCGGCAGAGCAAACAGCATGACGATCCTCGATCTGAAACGGCAGTTTTCACAGTTCCTCAGCAGCGACCCGGCACGCCTGCATTTCGCCGCCCATAGCCATTCCTGCTGGCCCGATGCCAGCCGGGACGGGCAATTGCTGGCTTGGGATCAGGCTGCAAAACTAATCGACGGCAAATGGGAGCATGTGCTGGGCAGCGTCTATCCGGCCGCGCAGGCACATGTGGCGCGGCAGCTCAGTCTGCCCGATCCGGACAGCGTGGTCTTCGCACCCAACACGCATGAGCTGGTGAAGCGCATCCTGTCCTGTTTTCCGGTCGGCAGGCCGATCCGGCTGCTGACCAGCGACAGCGAGTTTCATTCCTTCGCGCGCCAAGTGGCGCGCATGGAGGAAGACGGGCTGGTCGACGTCACCCGGATTCCGACCGTGCCGTTCGACAGCTTCGCGACGCGTTTCGCCGAAGCAGCAAAAGCCAGCGCCTATGACCTGATCTTCGTCAGCCAGGTTTTCTTTAATTCCGGTTTCGCGGTGGAAGACTTCAGCGGCATCGTGGCGGCGGCTGGCGAGGCCATGCTGGTGGTCGACGGCTATCATGCCTTCATGGCGAAACCGGTCGACTGGTCGAAGCTGGCGTCGCGCGCCTTCTATATTGCCGGCGGCTACAAATATGCCATGGCCGGCGAGGGCGCCGTCTTCATGCATTGTCCACCCGGCTGGGGCGAACGGCCGCGCGATACCGGCTGGTATGCGGCCTTCGGCGCGCTCTCGGCCGCGCAGGACAGCCGCACGGCCTATACCGACACCGGCTGGCGCTTCATGGGGTCGACCTTCGATCCGTCAGGGCTCTACCGCTTCAACGCCGTGCAGGACTGGCTGCAGCGTGAAGGCATCACGGTGGCGGATATCCATGCCCATGTGCGGGCGCTGCAGGACCGCTTCACGGCGGCGCTGCCGGCAGGACCTTTAAAGGCCGCACAGCTGGTGGTGCCGCAGGATCAGCCGCGCGGCAATTTCCTGACCTTCGAACTGGAGAATGCTGCGACTGTGCAGATGCAGCTCGCGAAAGCCAAAGTCGTTACGGATTATCGCGGCACGCGGCTGCGCATCGGCTTCGGCCTGTATCATACGGCCGAAGATGTCGACGCGCTGCTGGCGCGCATTCAGACTTTATAAGACGGGTCCTTCGCATCGAGCATGCGCAGCAGGCCGCCCCAGGCCAGACCGCTGACATCGATCTTCGAGCCGCGCACCTGCGCCTTCACCAGCTCCTGCACCTCCGGCTTGGCCGGATGCAGCTTCACGCCACCGGCCAGCGTCTTCACCTGGGCCTGGCAGGCGCGTTCCAGCAGATGGATGTTGAGGAAGGCCGAGGCGACGGTCCTGCCGCAGGCCAGCGTGCCGTGCTGGCGCAGGATCATCAGGTTGTTCATGCCCAGATCGGCGACCAGCCGTTCGCGCTCGTCCAGATTGAGCGCGATGCCTTCGTATTCGTGATAGCTCAGCATGCTCAGCGCGATCATCGCGGTCTGGCTCAAGGGCAGCAATCCGTCCGCCTGCGCCGAGACGGCAATGCCATCGCTCGTATGCAGATGAATCACGCAGCCGACATCGTGGCGCGCCGCATGGATGGCGGAATGGATGGTGAAGCCGGCCGGATTGATGATGTGGGCGGTCGGGGAGACGATATTGCCGTCAAGATCCACCTTCACCAGCGATGATGCGGTGATCTCGTGGAACATCCAGCCATAGGGATTGATCAGGAAATGCTCGTCGGGTCCCGGCACGCGGGCTGAAATATGCGTGAAGATCAGGTCGTCCCAGCCGTAATGCGCCACCAGACGATAGGCGGCGGCCAGGTCGGTGCGGACCTGCCATTCCTCGGCGCTGACCTGTGTGCGGATATCGGTCACAGGCTTGAGTGCGGCGGCAGGCGGTGTCATGGCGGTCCTCCGGTTATTTTCTTATTGGACTTTAGTCTGAGGCCAAATGGTGCGGCTCGTCAAATTGGTTCGTACGCGACAAACCGGGACTTTGCGCGTCCATGCACGAAATTGTGCAATGCGGGGCGTAACTTCCGAATAAATTCCGCTTGCCCCGGGCAACGTATACGCCCAATGATGGCGGCGCTCGATTCAGGTTAAACACAGCCGGTTACGGCAAAAACATTCCACGGGAGGAAATGATGACCGAGCGTAAAGACACCCCAGTTGCGTCCGAAAAAGCGGGTGCGTCCAAAAAGTCCGGGCGTCGCCAGTTCCTGCGTGGTGCCGGCCTGGCCGGCGCTGCCGCCGTCGCCACCGTGGCGATGCCGCAGGTGTCGCGCGCCCAGACCGTGACGCTGAAATACCAGTCGACCTGGCCGACCAAGGACATCTTCCACGAGATGGCCACCGACTTCGCCACCCGCGTCAACGACCTGTCGGGCGGCCGCCTGAAGCTCGACGTGCTGGCCGCCGGTTCGGTGGTGCCTGCCTTCGGGATGCAGGATGCGGTGCATAGCGGCGTGCTGGATGCCGGTCATGGCGTGTCGGCCTACTGGTACGGCAAGCACAAGGCCTTCTCGCTGTTCGGCACCGTGCCGCCGTTTGGCTGGGATGCCAATGGCGTGATGGCCTGGATGAACTACGGTGGCGGCTACAAGCTCTACAATGAGCTGATGCACGACATCCTGAAGCTGAATATCGTCGGCTTCATGTCAGGCCCGATGCCGGCCCAGCCGCTCGGCTGGTTCAAGAAGGAAATCAAGACAGCCGATGACCTGAAGGGCATGAAGTACCGCACCGTCGGTCTTTCGGCTGACGTGTTCAAGGAGATGGGCGCCGCCGTTACTATCGTGGCGGGCGGCGAAATCGTTCCGGCGATGGATCGCGGCCTGCTGGATGGTGCGGAATTCAACAACCCGTCGTCGGACCGCGTGCTGGGCTTCCCGGACGTTTCGAAGGTCTACATGCTGCAGAGCTATCACCAGGCAGCTGAGATGTTCGAAATCCTGGTCAACAAGACCAAGTACGATGCCATGCCGGCCGAGCAGAAGCAGATCCTGAAATACGCCGCCGAGGCCGCCTCTGCCGACATGTCGTGGAAGGCGCTCGATCGCTATTCCAAGGATTTGGCCGAGATGCAGAGCAAGGACAAAGTCCGCGTTTTCCGCACGCCGCGCGCGGTGCAGCAGGCCCAGCTCAACGCCTGGGATACGGTGCTGAAGGCGCAGAATGAGGAAGCCTTCTTCGCCAAGGTCATCAAGTCGCAGCAGGATTGGGTGCGCCGCACGGTGCGCTACGAACTGCTCAACAACCCGAGCAAGGAAATGGCCTACAACCATTTCTTCAACCGCAAGGGCTGAGGCCTAATACTTCGAGTGTGTGCGGGAACCGCTGGGCGACCAGCGGTTCCCGTCGTTTAAGTGGGACTTGCGTAAACAACGTATAAAAATACGCGGAACAGGGACGCGCATGGACAACAAGTTGGTTTTCTGGATCGAAACAATTAACACCTGGGTCGGCAAGGCGTTCGGATGGTGCATCCTGCTGCTGACGGCGGCGACCAGTTACGAGGTTTTTGCCCGCTATGCACTGGGCGCGCCGACCGAGTGGGCTTTCGATGCCGCCTACATTCTTTACGGCACACTGTTCATGATGGCGGGAGCCTACACATTGGCCCGCAACGGCCATGTGCGCGGCGACTGGATCTATCGCAACTGGAAACCGACCACACAGGCCAAGTCCGACCTGATTCTGTATTTCGTTTTCTTCTTTCCCGGCATCGTCACGATGTTCTATGTCGGCTGGGACTATGCCGCCTATTCCTGGTCGGTGAAGGAGCGCAGCCTGTTCACGCCCGCTGGCCCGATCATCTATCCGTTCAAGACCATCATCCCGATTGCCGGCGCGATGATGATCGCCCAGGGCATCGCCGAGGTCTTGCGCTGTATCTATTGCATTCAGAATGGAAACTGGCCGCCACGGCTGGGCGACGTCGAGGAACTGGAGCAGGTGTTGCAGAAGCAGTATGGCGCTGAAGGTGCCAACGGGGAGAAGGCGTGATGACTGATCCCCAGGTCGGTATCCTGATGCTGGTGGTGTTCCTGTTCGCCATCGGCTTCGGTTTTCCCATTGCCTTCACCCTCATGGCCATCGGCGTCGGCTTCGGCTACTACGCGATGGGCAGCCACATTTTCGAACTCTTCGTGCAGCGCACCTTCAGCGTTATGGCCAATGACGTGCTGATCTCGGTGCCGCTGTTCCTGTTCATGGGATATATCGTCGAACGCGCAAATATCCTCGATCGATTATTCTTAAGTATCGAGCTGGCAGCGAAAAACCTGCCGGGTTCGCTGGCGCTGGCGACGCTGATCACCTGCGCCCTGTTCGCCACCGCCACCGGCATCGTCGGCGCGGTGGTCACGCTGATGAGCCTGCTCGCCCTGCCGGCCATGCTGCGGGCTGGCTACGACCCGAAGCTGGCGGCCGGCGTCGTCTGCGCCGGCGGCTGTCTCGGCATCCTGATCCCACCCAGCGTGCTGCTCATCCTCTATGGCGCCACCGCGGGTGTCTCTGTGGTCAAGCTCTATGCCGGTGCTTTCTTCCCGGGCCTGATGCTGGCCGGCCTGTACATGTCCTATGTGATCTTCCGCGCCATCGCCAATCCGGCCGTGGCGCCGAAGCCGCCGAAGGAAATCCTGGACGCGCCGCTCAGCAAGGTGCTCTGGGCGCTGGCGACCTCGTTCCTGCCCCTGGCGCTGCTGATCTTCACCGTGCTGGGCGCCATCCTGTTCGGCCTGGCGACGCCGACCGAGGCGGCAGCCGTGGGTGCGGCCGGTGCCATCGTGCTGGCGATCTGCTACCGCAGTTTCGATCTCAAGAAGCTGACCGAGTCGGTCTACCTGACGGCCCGCTCGGCGGCGATGGTCTGCTGGCTGTTCGTCGGTTCGGCCACCTTCTCGGCGGTGTTTGCCTATTTGAACGGCCATGAAGTGGTGCGCCAGCTGATCGACTATCTCGATCTCTCCGGCACGCAGTTCATGATCCTGGCCCAGTTCATCATCTTCCTGCTGGGCTGGCCGCTGGAATGGACCGAGATCATCATCATCTTCGTGCCGATCTTCCTGCCATTGCTGCAGCATTACGGCGTCGATCCGCTGTTCTTCGGCGTCCTGGTCGCGCTGAACCTGCAGACGTCCTTCCTCACCCCGCCGGTGGCGATGGCGGCCTTCTACTGCAAGGGCGTGGCGCCGAAATCGCTCACCATCGACGATATCTTCAAGGGCATCTATCCCTTCGTCGGCATGGTGCTGGTGGCGATGGTGCTGATGTATCTCTTCCCGGAGATCGCGCTCTGGCTGCCCGAACAGCTCTATGGCGGTGGCGGTGAAGCGCCGGCCGGCGCGCTGGACAGCGGCGGCCAAGGCGGCGGCACCTCGCTGTTCGAGCCGGATGTCGAAGTCGAGAGCGAAGGCGAGGTTGCGCCGCCGTCAGACTGACGCGCATCTCACAGACAAAAAAAGGGCCGGGGAAACCCGGCCCTTTTTCATTTTCGGATATTAAAGCTCAGGCGGCGTAGAAGCTCTTGCCACCGGCCGCCATGTCGCGCAGCAGCTTGGGCGGCGTGAAACGTGCGCCATGCTTCTGCGCCAGCTGGTCGCATTCGGCCACGAAGGGCTGCACGCCCACGGTGTCGATGTTGCTGACCGTGCCGCCACGGAAGGGCGGGAAGCCCCAGCCCATGATCGAACCGACATCCGCATCGCGCACGTCGATCACGACCTTTTCCTCCAGGCAGCGCGCGGTCTCGACCGACTGGATATAGACCAGCCGCTTGATCACATCCTGCACATCGGGCTGTTCGGCCTCCGGTTTGACCGGGAAGTGCTTGGACAGCTCAGCCCACAGCTTCTTCTTGCCGTCGGCCGGATAGTCGTAGAAGCCCTTGCCGGCCTTCTTGCCGATACGGCCAAGCTTCTCGACCATCGTCTGCAGCACCGGTTCAGAGCCGTCGCTCTTGTAGGCGTCGCCAAGGTCCTTTTTGGTCTGCTGGCGCACGCGATACATCAGCTCCATCGACACCTCATCGGCCAGCGCCAGCGGACCCACCGGCATGCCGGCCATCTTGCCGGCATTTTCGATGATCGCCGGATGGACACCCTCGGCCAGCATGGTCAGGCCTTCGGTGACGTAGGTGGCGAAGACGCGGCTGGTATAGAAGCCGCGGCTGTCATTCACCACGATGGGCGTCTTGCGGATCTTCTTCACGAAGTCCATGGCGCGGGCCAGCGTCTCATCCGAGGTCTGCTTGCCGCGGATGATCTCGACCAGCGGCATCTTGTCGACCGGCGAGAAGAAATGCAGGCCGATGAAGTTGGCCGGCCGGCTGCTGGCTTCCGCCAGGCCGCTGATCGGCAAGGTCGAGGTGTTCGACGCGAAGATGGCATCGGTCGCGATCTGCGCCTCGGCCTTCTTCGTCACATCCGCCTTGATATTGCGGTCCTCGAACACGGCCTCGATGATCAGTTCGCAACCTTTGAGATCGTCGTACGAGGTCGTCGCCTTGATCAGGCCGAGCTGCTTTTCCTTGTCGGCTTCGGTGCCGCGCTTGGACTTGATGCGTTTATCGAGCAGGGCGGCGGAATAGGCCTTGCCCTTGTCGGCCGAGTCCTGCGTGGAATCCAGCAGCACGGTCTGGATGCCAACCGACGAGCAGGCCCAGGCGATGCCGGCGCCCATCATGCCGGCGCCGAGAATGCCGACCTTGGTGTAGCTCTGCGTCGGCACGTTCTTCGGGCGGTTGGCCAGCTTGTTGGCTTCGCCGATCGAGAAGAACAGCGAGCGGATCATGTTGCGCGCTTCCTTCGACTGCGTACAAGCGACGAAATACCGGCTTTCGATCTTCAGCCCGGTATCGATATCGACCAGCATGCCTTCATAGACGCAGGACATGATGTATTGCGCATTCGGGTAATTGCCCTGCGTCTTGGCGCGCAGCATGGCATTGCCGGCGGTGAAGACCTGCGCGCCGCGTGGCGTGTTGGCGGCTTCGGGCACGCGGAAGCCCTTCTGGTCCCAGGGCTTCACATGGCTGCTCTGGCCCTCATTCAGGATCCAGTCCTTGGCGCGCTTGAGCAGGTCGGCAGGTGCGACGACTTCATCGACCATGCCGAGTGCCAGAGCGGCCTTGGGATCGACCTTTTTGCCTTCCAGCATCATCGGCAGCGCCTTGGACACGCCGATCAGGCGCGGCAGGCGCTGGGTGCCGCCGGCACCGGGCAGCAGACCGATGGTGGCTTCCGGCAGACCGATCAGCGCCTTCGGATTGTCGGCGGCAATGCGGCGATGGCAGGCGAGGCAGATTTCATAGCCGCCGCCCAGTGCCGTGCCGTTCATCGCGGCGACGAAAGGCTTGCCGGCCTTTTCGATGTCGCGGAACAGCTTCTGCAGCGCAAAGCTGTTCTGCGTCGCCTTGGCGGCGTCCTTCGACTCCTTCAGCAGGTTGGTGAGATCGGCGCCGGCGACGAAATCGTTCTTCGCCGAGGTGACGATCACGCCCTTCACGGCCTTATCGCCGATCGCCTTATAGACGGCATCGCGGAAGGCGCCGATGCTGTCGCCGTTCATCACATTCATCGGCCGGTCGGCCATGTTCCAGGTAATGGAGGCGACGCCGTCGCCGTCAACGTTATAGTCGATCATTGTTTCGTCCCTGACTATATGCAGCGCTTAGACGCGCTCGATGATGGTGGCGGTGCCCATACCGGCACCGACGCAGAGCGTGACGAGCGCAGTGCTCTTGCCGCTGCGCTCCAGCTCGTCGACCATGGTGCCCAGGATCATCGCGCCGGTTGCGCCCAGCGGATGACCCAGCGCGATGGCGCCGCCATTCACGTTGATCTTGTCATGCGGGATGTTCAGCGCCTGCATGAAGCGCAGCACCACCGAGGCAAAGGCCTCGTTGAGTTCCCACAGGTCGATGTCGGACGGCGTCATGCCGGCGATCTTCAGCGCCTTTTCGGCGGCGAAGCTCGGGCCGGTCAGCATGATGGTCGGCTCCGAGCCGATGGAGGCGAAGCTGCGGATGCGGGCGCGCGGCTTCAGGCCGGTCCTGATGCCGGACTCTTTATTGCCGATCAGCACGGCGGCGGCGCCGTCGACGATGCCTGAGGAATTGCCGGCATGATGCACATGCTCGATCCGCTCGACATCCGGATAGCGCTGCATGGCGACCGAATCGAAGCCGAACTGCTCGCCCATGACGGTGAAGGACGGGTCGAGCGAGGCCAGCGTCTGCATGGTGGTGTCTGGGCGTAGATGCTCGTCGCGGTCCAGGATGGTCAGGCCGTTGATGTCCTTGACCGGGATGATTGACTTGCTAAAGCGGCCTTCGTCCCACGACCGCTTGGCGCGCTTCTGGCTTTCGACGGCATACGAGTCCACGTCATCGCGGCTGAAGCCGTATTTGGTGGCGATCAGGTCGGCCGAGATGCCTTGCGGCACAAAGTAAGTCGGGAGCGCCACGGCCGGGTCTGTGGCCCAGGCGCCGCCATCGGAGCCCATCGGCACGCGGCTCATGCTTTCCACGCCGCCGCCGATCGCCATCTGCGACTGGCCCGACATCACCTGCGCGGCCGCCATATTGCAGGCTTCGAGACCCGAGGCGCAGAAGCGGTTGATCTGCACGCCGGCGGTGGTTTCGGCATAACCGGACTGGATCACGGCGACGCGGGCGATATCGGCGCCTTGCTCTCCTACTGGCATCACGCAACCCAGCACCACGTCGTCGACGAGAGAGGTATCGAGCGAATTGCGGTCGCGCACGGCTTCCAGCGCCGTGGTGGCCAGCCGCATCGGGGTCACTTCATGCAGGGCACCGCTGCTGCGGCCCTTGCCGCGCGGCGTACGCACGGCGTCATAGATGAAGGCTTCGGTCATGGTCTCTCTCCCTTTGCTCTCTCTTGTCTGTCGTCGTTTACGCCGGATACCCGGATATGTAGCGCCGCTTACAGCGTGCGGCTGATCAGTTCCTTCATGATTTCGTTGGTGCCGCCATAGATGCGCTGCACGCGGGCATCGGCATAGGCGCGGGTGATCGGATATTCCCACATGAAGCCGTAGCCGCCGAACAGCTGCAGGCAGCGGTCGAGCAGCTTGCACTGCAGATCGGTACACCAGTATTTCGCCATCGCCGCAGTGGCGACGTCGAGCTTGTGGCTGGCCACCATCTCGATGCATTTGTCGACGAAGACGCGGGCAATCTGCGTTTCCGTCTTCAGCTCGGCCAGCTCGAATTTGGTGTTCTGGAAATCCAGCACCGATTTGCCGAACACCTTGCGTTCGCGGGTGTAGTCCACGGTCCATTTCAGTGCGGCTTCGCAGCTGGCCACCGCCATGATGGCGATCTGCAGGCGTTCCCAGGCCAGTTCCTGCATCAGGTAGAAGAAGCCCTGGCCTTCGCCGCCCAGCATGTTTTCCGGTGGCACGCGTACATCGGCGAAGAACAGCTCCGACGTATCCTGCGCCTTCATGCCGAGCTTTTCGAGATTGCGGCCCTTGGTGAAGCCCTCGCGGCCGGCCTCGACCAGGAACAGCGAGGTGCCCTTGGCGCCCTGCTTGGGATCGGTCTTGGTCACGACAATGACCAGGTCGGCATTCTGGCCGTTGGTGATGAAAGTCTTCTGGCCGTTGATGACGTATTCGTTGCCATCGCGTACGGCGGTGGTCTTCACGCCCTGCAGGTCGGAACCCGCGCCCGGCTCGGTCATGGCGATGGCGCCGATCACTTCGCCGGTGGCCATCTTCGGCAGCCACTTCTTCTTCTGCTCTTCCGAGCCATAGGCGAGGATATAGGGCGCGACGATGTCGGAATGCAGCGAAAAGCCCGGACCGGTGCAACCGGTATAGGCCTGTTCTTCCATCAGGATCGCCGAATACAGCCGGTCGACGCCGGAACCACCGTATTCCTCCGGCATGGTGGCGCAGAGGAAGCCGGCTTCGCCGGCCTTGCGCCAGACATCCTTCGGCACGATGCCGTCTTCTTCCCACTTGGCGTGGTGAGGGACGACCTCGCGCTCGAAGAACTTGCGCGCCGCCTCGCGGAACATCTGGTGGTCTTCGCCATAGATGCTGCGCGGGATGCCGTATTCGGTCATTCGTTTCCTCCGACTAGACTTGGGCCATCCACTGGATGGCGCGGGTGTTAGAAATTGGCGGCCTTCAGCATCATGGTGCTTTCCGCGCCGGCCTGGATCTTGGCCAGCTGCGCCGCCGTATCGGGCAGCATACGGTCCATGAAGAAGCGGGCCGTCACCAGCTTGGTTTCGTAGAAGTCCTTGTCGCTCGCGCCTTCGGCCAGCTTCTGCTTGGCCACTTCGGCCATGCGGGCCCACATGAAGCCCAGCGCAACCAGCGCGAACAGGTTCAGGTAATCCCACGAGGCCGCACCGGCTTCGTCCGGATTCTTCAGGCCGCGCTCGCTGACCACCGCGGTGGCGGTCTGCAGGCGTGCAAAGGCCTTGGCCAGCGGCATGACGTAATCCTTGCCGATGCCCGGATCCATCATCTTCTCTTCAATATAGCTCGACACCGGATGGAAGAAGCGGCGCGCGAGACGACCGATGCCGGTCGGAAGCTTGCGGCCGACCAGATCGAGCGCCTGGATGCCATTGGCGCCTTCATAGATCATCGCAATACGCGCATCGCGCACGAACTGCTCCATGCCCCATTCGGCGATATAGCCATGGCCGCCATAGACCTGCTGGGCCATGGTGGCGCACTGATAGCCGTAATCGGTCATATAGGCCTTCACCATCGGGGTGAGGAAGGCCACGAGATCATCGGCTTCCTGGCGACGCTCGGCATCGGGATGTTTGGCGGCAATGTCCAGCTCGATGCCGGTCCACAGCGCCAGCGCGCGGCTGCCTTCGGTGAAGGCCTTGATCGTCATCAGCATGCGCCGGATGTCCGGATGCACAATGATCGGATCGGCCGGCTTTTCCGGGTTTTTGGTGCCGGTGATCGAGCGACCCTGAAGACGGTCGTTGGCGTAGGTCAGAGCATTCTGATAGGCGACCTCGGCCTGGGACAGGCCCTGCACGCCAACACCGAGACGGGCGGCGTTCATCATCACGAACATCGCCTGCATGCCCTTGTGCATCTGGCCGACCAGCCAGCCCTTGGCATTGTCGTAGTTCAGCACGCAGGTGGAATTGCCGTGGATGCCCATCTTGTGTTCGATCGAGCCGCACGACACGCCGTTGCGGGCGCCGAGCGAGCCGTCGTCGTTGACCATGAATTTCGGCACCAGGAACAGGCTGACGCCCTTGATGCCTTCCGGGCCGCCCGGAATCTTGGCCAGCACCAGATGGATGATGTTCTCGGCCATGTCGTGTTCGCCGGCCGAGATGAAAATCTTGGTGCCGGTGATCAGGTAGCTGCCGTCACCCTGCGGCTCGGCCTTGGTGCGCATCAGGCCCAGATCCGTGCCGCAATGTGGCTCAGTCAGGTTCATGGTGCCGGTCCATTTGCCCGACGCCATGTTGGGCAGATACTTGTCCTTCTGCTCCTCGGAGCCGTGGCGCAGCAGCGCCTCATAGGCGCCATGGGTCAGGCCGGGATACATGGCAAACGCCATGTTGGCCGAGGACTGGATTTCCGCCATGGCGATGCCGAGCACATGCGGCAGGCCCTGGCCGCCGTATTTCTCTTCGGCCGTCAGCGCGCCCCAGCCGGCCTCGCAATACTGCTTGTAGGCTTCCTTGAAGCCGGTCGGCGTGGTGACCACGCCATTGTCCCATTTGCAGCCTTCCAGGTCGCCGACGCGATTCAGCGGCGCGGTGACCTCGCTCATGAACTTGCCGCCTTCTTCCAGCACGGCATCGATCACGTCGCGGCTGGCATCGGTGAAGCCCAACTGGTTGCTCATCTTTTCCATCTGCAACACATCGTGCAGCACGAACTGGAAGTCCTTGATCGGGGCGGTATAGCTCGGCATGGCCTGTCTCCCTCAAAGCACGCTGCGTCAGTTACGCAGCGGCTTGCCCTTGGTCAGCATGTGTTCGATACGGTCGAGCGTGGCGCTGGTCTTGATCAGCGCCATGAAATTCTCGCGCTCGAGTTCCAGCAGCTTCTTCTCGGTGATCACCTCGGTCATGTCGGTCTTGCCGCCCGACACCACATTGGCCAGCGCACCGGAGACCACCACGTCATGTTTGGTGGCCTTGCCCTGCTGGTGGAAGCCTTCGACGGCGAGGCTCATAGCCGCCTTGGCGGTCGGGCCCGGCAGGCTGATTTCCACTGGCACTGGCGGCTTGTAGTCCTCCGCCAGCTTCAGCGCCTTGGCCTTGGCATCGGCCAGCAGGCGGCGGCGGTTCATGGTGATGCCATCGCCATCGCGCAGGATCAGCATGTCGCGCGCTTCCATCGCCGAGGTCGCGACCTTGGCAGTGGAAATCGCCTCGAACACCTGGGCCAGCGCCGGCATCGGACCGCCCGGGCGCTTCTTGTTCGTGATCGCGCGGGTAATCAGCTCCTTGCAGCCGCCCCAGCCCGGGATGACGCCGACGCCGACTTCCACGAGGCCCATATAGCTTTCGGCATGGGCCTGGATCGCATCGGAATGCAGCGTGATCTCGCAGCCGCCGCCCAGCGCCATGCCTGCCACCGCCGACACGACAGGGAAGGGCGCGTATTTCAGCTTCATATAGGCGTCCTGGCCTTCGCTGATGCCCTGCTCGATGGCAGGCCACATGGCGATATTGGCCTGGAACAAGGCGATACCGACATTGGCGCCGACCGAGAAGTTGTCGGCATCGCTACCGATGATCAGCGCCTTGAAGCCCTTCTTGTCGATCTTGCCGGCTTCCTTCACCATCGTGATGATATCGGCATCCACCGCATTCATCTTGGTGTGGAATTCCAGGCAGGCGACGCCGTCGCCGACATCCCACAGGCTGGCGCCCTTGTTCGACGCGATCGGCTGCTTGCCGCGCTTCATGTCGGCCAGCATCCAGGCATCGGGTGCCACCACGATCTCGGCATAGTCGCCCTTGGTGGTCAGGCGGTAGGCCTTGCCATTCTCTTCCTTGTAGAACGGCCGGCCGGCGGCGATCTCCACCATCTTCGGGATCGGCATGCCGGCAGCTTTCAGCTTGTCGGCGAACCACTGCGTGCCGAGCTGGTCGATCTGCTCGAACGGGCCGTATTTCCAGGCGTAGCCGGTCTTCATCGCCAGATCGACGGCGAGAATGTCGTCCACGATTTCCGGCACCAGGTCGGCGGCATAGCTCAGCACGCGGCTGGCAACGCCCCAGGCATACTGGCCGCCCTTGTCGGGATGCTCGACCAGCGTGCGGAGGCCCTTTTTGGCGACCTTTGCAGATTCAAGATTGGCGCGCTTCGTGGCGCGATACTCGCCGGTCTTGAGATCCAGCGCTTCCTTGCCGCGATTGCGGTAGAAGCCGCCCTTGCCCTTGCGACCTGTATAACCGTCCTTGATCATCTTCTGCATCAGGGCATTCAGCGGATGATCCGCCTTGTAGAAAAGATGCAGCGGATCGGTTTTGGGCAGGGTCTTCAGCATCGAACCGACCACATAGGGGCCGAGATCGATACCGGTGAGATCGGCGAGGCCGAAAATGCCGGTCTTGGGAATGCCCATCGGCTTGCCGACGATGCTGTCGGCTTCTTCCACCGTCAGGCCCATGTCATAGGCCAGCGCAGTGGCCACCGTGGACCAGTAGATGCCGATGCGGTTGGCGATGAAGCCCGGGCGGTCCTTGCAGTCGACCACTTCCTTGCCGAGTTTGACGTCGCCGAACTTGCGCAGCGCGTCGATCACGGCGGGCTTGGTCTTGGGGCCCTTCACCAGCTCGAACAGGCGCATGTAGCGCGGCGGGTTGAAGAAATGCGTCACCGCGAAATCGGCCGCGAAGCTTTCCGGCAGGCCTTCGGTCAGCAGGTCGAGTGGGATCGTCGAGGTGTTCGAGGTAACGATCGAGCCCTTCTTGCGCTTCTCTTCGAGCTGCGCATAGAGCTTCCGCTTCAGATCGATATTCTCGATGATCGCTTCGCAGATCCAGTCCACGTCGGCGAGCTTGTCGAGGTCGTCTTCCAGGTTGCCCGGCGTGACCAGCTTGGCGACCTTCGGATGCATGAAGGGCGCGGGCTTGGTCTTCAGCATCTTCTCGATGGCGCCCTTGGCCAGGGCACTACGGTCATTGGCGCCTTGCGGCACGATATCCAGCAGGATGACGGGAATGCCGGCATTGGCGACATGGGCGGCGATGCCCGACCCCATCACGCCGGCGCCGATCACCGCGACTTTCTTGATCTCGGTCATGACTTGCGACTCCGCTCGGCGATCAGACAGCTTCCAGCACGGTGGCGATACCCTGACCGCCGCCGATGCACTGGGTGGCCAGTGCGAACTGCTTGCCTTCGCGCTTCAGCAGCGACGCGGCCTTGCCGGTGATGCGCGCGCCGGTGGCGCCCATCGGATGGCCCAGGGCGATGGCGCCGCCATCCAGGTTGACCTTCTTCATGTCGTATTTGGCTTCAGCCACGCAGCCCAGCGCCTGGGCGGCGAAGGCTTCGTTCAGCTCGATGATGTCGATATCGCCCAGCTTCAGCCCGGCGCGTTCCAGCGCCTTCTTGGTGGCCGGCACCGGACCGATGCCCATCAGTTCCGGCGCGCAGCCGGCAACGGCGACCGACTTGATGCGGGCCAGCACCTTCAGGCCATGCGCCTTGGCGAAATCTTCCGAGCAGACCAGCGTGGCCGAGGCGCCATCGGTCAGCGGCGAGGAGGTGCCGGCAGTGACGGTGCCCTTCTCGTCGAAGGCCGGGTTCAGACCGGCAAGGCCTTCCGCCGTGGTGTCCGGGCGGATGCAGCCGTCCAGTTCGACGCGGTTGTTGCCGTCGACGATGGCGACGATCTCGTCTTTCAGCTTGCCGGCCTTCTGCGCCGCGGCAGCCTTGGCATGGCTTTCGACGGCCATCTGCTCCTGCGCCTTGCGATCGATACCGTATTTCTTGGCCAGGTTCTCGGCGGTGATGCCCATCGAGACATAGGCCTGCGGATAGTCCTGCAGCAGCTTCGGATTCGGCAGGGTATTGAAACCGCCCATCGGCACGCGGGTCATGCTTTCGACGCCGGCGCAGATGAAAGCTTCGCCGGCCTTCATCTGGATGGCGCCGGCGGCCTGATGGATGCTCTGCATCGACGAGCCGCAGAAACGGTTCACCGTGGTGCCGGCCGCTTCCTGCGGGATGCCGGCGAGGAAGCTGATCAGGCGGGCCACGTTCAGGCCCTGCTCGCCCTCGGGGAAGGCGCAGCCCACGATCACATCCTCGATCGCCTTCGGGTCAACGCCGGTCCGCTCGATCAGGGCTTTCAGCACCTGCGCGGTCAGGTCGTCGGGACGAACCTTGGCCAGCGCACCCTTGCGGGCCAGCGTGAAAGGCGAGCGGGCATAGCCGGCGATCACCACGTTGCGCATCATGACGATGTCTCCTTAGCGAGAACGGACAGAGATATTGGTTCTTTGAGTACGAGCATTCGAACCGGCGCCGGTTGCGACGGCGCCGGGTGTTCGGGCCGGGCCTTATTCGGCGACGGCGGCGTATTCCTGCGGGGCGCGGCTCTGCACGAATTCCTTGAAGGACTGCGCGGCCGGGCGGTCGCGGTTCAGCTTCAGGAAATCGTCCAGGATACGGACATCCTGCTTCAGCTGGGTGATCGCCTCTTCGATATCCTCGCGCTGGGTTTCCAGTGCGGCGAGGCGGTCGCGCGAACGCTTCAGCGTCAGTGTCAGTTGCTCCATGCGGCCATCGCCCAGATCGTAGAGGTCGATCATCTCGCGGATCTCGGCCAGGCTGAAGCCCAGGCGCTTGCCGCGCAGGATCAGCAGCAGGCGGGCGCGGTCACGCTTGGCGTAGACCCGCATCATGCCCTGCCGGCTGGGATGCAGCAGGCCCTTGTCTTCGTAGAAGCGGATGGCGCGCGGGGTCACTTTGAATTCGTGCGCCAGATCGGTGATCGTGTAGGTCTTGTTATCCGACACGGTAAGCCCTCCCTTAAGGCTTTGTTTCTCACTTGGGTGGAGTCTTAGTTTCCGTTTACGTCAACGTCAATCCGAATCTCATTCGCATCGCTTGAATCTATAAAAATACTGGAAAACTGCGAATTATGATCGTAGACTGCGTATCAGGCAATCGGAGGAAACAACTATGTCCGACAATCGGATAAAGAGCTACGGCGAATTCTGGCCGTTTTATCTGCGCGAGCATGCCAAGCCCGTCACCCGGGTCTGGCATTACCTCGGTACCACGCTGGCACTGCTCAGCCTCGCTGCGTTGTTCGTGACCGGAGACTGGCCCTGGCTGCTGGGGGCGCTGCTGATCGGCTATGGCCCAGCCTGGATCGGGCATTTCTTCGTCGAGAAGAACAAGCCGGCCAGCTTCAAATACCCGCTCTGGTCCTTCGTCTCCGACTTCCGCATGTATTTCAGCTTCCTTTCGGGTCGCCTGGGCGGAGAACTGGAGCGCGCGGGCGTGCCGGCCGGAACCGGCCATAACAGCCGCGCCAATGCAGGCTGAGCCCGACGGAGGCTGGGGCGAGACCGAGTCGGTCTCGCCAGTCGCGAGGTTTGCGCGGGAAAATCACACAATCGCAACGATTGCCGTGGCAGTTTGGCGACAGCGCTTTATAAGCAGTAGTTAGTGTTTCTCGCCGCGTAGTCGTCAGGGTCCGGCCACAATTATGCAAATCTATCTGCCCATCGCGGAGTTGTCGGTCAGCATCTGGTTGCTGCTCGGCCTCGGCGGGGCGGTCGGTTATCTCTCCGGACTGTTCGGCGTCGGCGGTGGCTTCCTGCTCACGCCCTTGCTGATCTTCATCGGCGTGCCGCCGCCGGTGGCGGTGGCCACCTCGGCCAACCAGGTGGTGGCGGCCAGCGTCTCGGCGGTCTACGCCCATTGGCGCAAGGACAATGTCGATTTCAAGATGGGCACCATGCTGCTGCTCGGCGGCCTGGCCGGCTCCAGCTTCGGTACGTATCTCTTCACCGTGCTCAAGCGCATCGGTCAACTCGATGCGGTGATTGCGCTCTCCTACGTGATCATCCTCGGCACCATCGGCGGCATGATGCTGACCGAAAGCATCCGCGCCCTGCGCGCCAAACCGGGCACGACACCGGTGGTGCGACGCAAGCGTCTGAACGACCATGCTTTCATCCGCGCCTTGCCGTTCAAGATGCGCTTCCGCAAGTCTCAGCTTTATATCAGCGCATTGATGCCGCTGGTGCTCGGCTTCCTGGTCGGCATCCTCGCCGCCATCATGGGCGTGGGCGCCGGCTTCCTGCTGGTGCCGGCGATGATCTACCTGCTTGGCATGCCGACGGCCATCGTGGTCGGTACATCGCTGTTCCAGATCATCTTCGTGACCGCCAATGTGACCATGCTGCATGCGATCACGACGCAGACGGTGGATGTGACGCTGGCGCTGATGCTGCTGGTCGGCTCGGTGATCGGTGCGCAGTATGGCGTGCGGCACGGCGCGCGCCTGCGCGGCGAACAGATTCGCGGCCTGCTGGCGGCCCTGGTGCTGGCGGTGGCGATTGCGCTGGCCATCGAACTGATCCTGCCGCCCGACGACCAGTTCTTCCTTGAGGCAGGCCCACGATGAAGTGGCTAGGCTTCATCCTGATGCTGCTCTGCGGCGCAACCGAAGCCTTCGCGCAGGCGACGCCGAATGCGCCACGCGGACCGGTGCCGGCAGATGCGCCGCTGATCACCGATTTGTCGTCGCATCTGATCGCGATCACCTCCAGCTTCACCGGCACGGACCTGCTGCTGTTCGGCGCCATCGATGAACCGGGCGAAGTGGTCGTCGTGGTGCGCGGGCCGACCTCTACGTCGGTGGTGCGGCGCAAGCGACCGACGCTGGGCTTCTGGCTGACGCGGCGTTCGGAAAGCTACGATAACGTGCCGGCCTATTATGCCGTCGCCAGCAGCAAGCCGCTGAAGGAGATTGCACCGGTCAATCTGCTGCAGCGCCTGCAGATTGGCACGGAAAATCTTCGCTTCCGCTATCTCGGCCCGCGTCGCCCCGACGATGTCGCGCATTATCATCAGTCCATCGTACGATTGAAGATTCGCGACGGGCTGTATCGCGAAAATATCGGCGCCATCGATTTCCTCGGTCCCAAACTGTTTCGCACCGCGATCAGCTTCCCGTCTACGGTCCCGGTCGGTACCTACCAGACCGAAGTTTACCTGATCCGCGACAATCGCATCGTCGCCGCGCAGTCGACGCCATTGTTCATCGACAAGCAGGGCATCGAGCAGCAGGTGTATGATTTCTCGCGCGCAGAACCGGCTGTCTACGGCCTGGTGGCTGTCTTGCTGGCGGTCTTCTCCGGCTGGCTGGCGGCAGTGGTGTTCCGTCGCGGCTGACCTTCGATATTTGAACTGGTCTGACTTGGTGCGGCTTGCGTCATCTGGTGATTGTGCCAAGCTTGCCGCAGACCTTTTGGAAGAGTGAGTGCCCCGATGGACAAGGATACGCTGGAGCAGACCCGGCGCGAGCTGCGCCGTTTTGTACGCGAAAAGCTGGTCCCCCTCGAAAAACAGGTTGCCGACGAGGATCGCATCCCCGATGAGATCCGCCGCAGTTTTGCCGAAATGGGCCTCTACGGCATTTCCATCCCGGAAGAATACGGTGGCCTCGGCCTCGCGATGGATGAGGAGGTCGAACTGGTCTTCGAACTGGGCTGGACCTCGCCGGCCTTCCGCAGTCTGTTCGGCACCAATGTCGGCATCGGCAGTCAGGGTATCCTGATCGACGGCACCACCGAGCAGAAGCAAACCTGGCTGCCCCGGCTGGCCAGCGGCGAGGTCACGGCCTCATTCGCACTCACCGAACCTGAAGCCGGCTCGGACGCCGCCAGCGTGAAGACGCGGGCCGAGCGCCAGGGCGATCACTACATCGTCAATGGCACCAAGCGCTTCATCACCAATGCGCCGCATGCTGGCATCTTCACGTTGATGGCGCGCACCGATCCGAACAACAAGGGCGCCGGCGGCGTCACCGCCTTCATCGTCGAGGCGAAGACGCCCGGCATCACCATCGGCAAGCCGGACAAGAAAATGGGCCAGCGCGGTTCGCATACCGCCGATGTGATCTTCGACAATGTGAAAGTCCCGGCCGCCAACATCATCGGCGGCAAGGAAGGCCAGGGTTTCAAGACCGCGATGAAGGTGCTGGATCGCGGGCGTCTGCATATCTCGGCGATGTGCGTCGGCGCCGCCGAACGCCTGATCCATGAATCGGTGAGTTACGCGCGTGACCGCAAGCAGTTTGGCCAGGCGATCGCCGAGTTCCAGCTGGTGCAGGCCATGCTGGCCGACAGCAAGACAGAGGCCTATGCGGCGCGCTGCATGCTGCGCGATGCGGCAAAACGTTATGCCGAAGGCGAGAATGTCTCGCTGGAAGCCAGTGCCTGCAAGCTGTTCGCCTCCGAGATGGTCGGCCGCGTGGCCGACCGCGCCGTGCAGATCCATGGCGGTTCGGGCTATATCCAGGAATATGCCGTCGAGCGCTTCTACCGCGATGTGCGGCTGTTCCGGCTTTATGAGGGCACCAGCCAGATCCAGCAGCTGGTGATCGCCAGGCAGATGCTGCGTCAGGCCGAAACCGGACGGGACGCCTGATTCATGCCTGAAGACGCATCAGGCAGACAGAGCGCGACCCGACTCGCGGTTATTCTCGTCGGCATCTGCTTCCTGCTCAACGTGCTGTCGCGCGGCATGGGTGAGAGCTTCACCACCTTCCTGCTGGCGCTGACCGCCGAATTCCAGGCCAACCGCGCCGATGTCGCCGCGATTTACTCACTGCAGATGCTGCTGGCCGGGCTCTGCGCCCCGCTGGCGGGATACTGCTTCGACCGGTTCGGACCACTCAAAATCTATATCGGCGGCATGCTGCTGCTGAGTGCCGGCCTGATGCTGGCCTCCTTCGGCAGCGCGATCTGGCATCTCTATATTTTCATCGGTATCGGCGTCGGCGGCTCAGCTGCTTTCCTCGGCAATGCGCCGCATTCGGCGTTGCTGACGCGCTGGTTCGAGGGCGGAAATCTGTCGCGGGCGATGAGCGTGGTCTATGCCGCGCTCGGCGTTGGAGCCCTGCTGGTGGTGCCGTTGGCACAGTACATCATCGAGACGCTGGGCTGGCGCAACGCCTATCGCATCCTGGCGGGTATCGTGCTGCTGACGATGCCGGCGCTCCTGCTGGTGTCATGGCCCACGGCGCAGGTCGGCCGTCTACTGCCGCCGAAACCGAAAGCCACCGACGGCGATGTGGCCGAGGCCGCCGCCGCCGCCGCGATCGAATGGACCATCGGCAGCGCCATGCGCAATCCGGCCTTCTGGGGCCTCACCTCGGTTTTCTTCTTCACCTCGGCCGGCATGTTCTCGGTCATGGTGCAGGCGGTCGCCTACCTGGTCGAACTCGGCTATGCCCCGCTCAAGGCCGCCTCGATCTATGGCTTCGTCGGCGTCCTGACCCCGATCGGCATCCTGGGTTTCTCCTCGCTCGACGTGCGGATCGGGCGGCACGCATCCGCCGCGATCTCCTATGCCTTCAGCCTGCTGGGTCTCGCGGCGCTCTGGGCGCTCGCTCTGTGGCAGTCGCCGCTGCTGCTCTGGGCCTTCGTGCTGCTGGTCGGGCTGTCTTTCGGCGCCCGCGGGCCGCTGGTGGGCGCCACCGCGGCGCGGATTTTCCATGGCCCCCGTTTCGGCATGATCTTCGGCACCATGATGGTCGGCAGCGGCCTGGGCGTGAGCTTCGGCACCTTCACCGGCGCCACCCTGCACGATCTCACCGGCGGCTATACGGCGGTCTTCCTGTTTTCCGGGGTCTGCGTGCTGCTGGGTGCCATGCCGTTCTGGACCTACAGCGCATTGCGCCGCTTCGGACCATAGGAGCCTGGCCAATAGTCTCTGGGCGGTACCTATTGCAGCCCTGCCCGATTGCAGCGATGCAATGGGCGGGTTGAAAGCAGGGGCGGAATCCCTATCATTCTGCAAAACCGCCCCCAGAAACGCGGCCCGGCAAGATGGGTCGTGTCTTCCCTGAAAGGACTGCCCGCATGACCAAGTTCGGCCAGAGCCAGCCGGTTCGCCGTGTCGAGGACCAGCGCTTCATCACCGGCAAGGGGCGCTATGCCGATGACATCAGCCTGCCGGATATGGTCCAGGGCGTGTTCCTGCGTTCGCCGCATGCCCATGCGAAAATCCTGAAGATCGACACCACGGAAGCCAGGCAGGCGCCGGGCGTGCTGGCGGTCTATACCGTGGCCGACCTCAAGGCCGCCAATATCGGCCTGCTGCCCTGCACGATCCCGCTGAAGAACCGCGACGGTTCGATGCGCGCCGATCCGCCGCGTCCCGCGCTGGCCGACGGCATGGTGCGCCATGTCGGCGATCCGGTCGCCTTCGTGGTGGCCGAAACCGCGGCGCAGGCGCGCGATGCCACTGAACTGATCGAGGTGGATTACGATCCGCTGCCGGCGGCTGCCAATCTGGCGACCGCGATGGAGCCCGGTCAGCCGCAGATCTGGCCCGAAGCGCCGAACAACCGTGTCTTCGACTGGGAAGTGGGCGACAAGGCCAAGGCGGATGCGCTGTTTGCCACGGCGGCCAAAACCGTGAAGCTGACGCTGGAAAACAACCGGATTATCGTGGCCTCGATGGAGGCGCGCGTTTCGCTGGCGGCGTTCGACAAGCAGACCGGCCGCTTCGCGCTGCATGTCCCGAGCCAGGGCGTCTGGGTGCTGAAGAAGACACTGGCCAAGATCTTCAGCCTGCCGGAGGAGAAATTCGCCGTATATACCGACGATGTTGGCGGCGGTTTCGGCATGAAGATCTTCATCTATCCCGAACAGGTGATGACGCTGTTTGCCGCCCGTGCGCTCGGCCGCCCGGTCAAGTGGACGTCCGAACGCAGCGAAGCCTTCCTGACCGACACGCATGGCCGCGCCAATCTCACGCATGCCGAAATGGCGCTGGACAAGGACAATCACTTCCTGGCGCTGCGCGTGCATAACATCGCTGATATGGGCGCGTATCTGTCGACCTATGCGCCGATGATCCCGACCATGGCGGGCACCAAGGTGCTCAGCTCGGTCTATCGCTTCCAGGCCGTGCATGCCCGCGTCGAGGGTGTGTTCACCAATACCGTGCCGGTCGATGCCTATCGCGGCGCCGGCCGCCCGGAATCGAATTACATCATGGAACGGCTGATCGACATTGCGGCACACGAGCTGAAGATCGACCGCGCCGAACTGCGCCGCAAGAACTACATCCCGGCCGATGCCTTCCCCTGGACCAGCGCGATGAACCTGGTCTACGATTCCGGCGATTTCGCCAATACGGCCGACACCGCGCTGAAGGCCATCGACTGGGCCGGTTTCGAAGCGCGTCGCGCGGCTTCGGCCAAGCGCGGTCTGCGCCGCGGCATCGGCATGGCCTATTATCTCGAAGCCACCGGTGGCGCGCCGACCGAACGTGCCGAGATCCGTTTTGCGGAAGACGGCCTCGTCGATGTCTATGTCGGCACGCAGTCGACCGGGCAGGGCCATGAAACCGCCTATACCGGCATCATCTCGGAACTGCTGGGCATTGGCGTCGACAAGATCCGTATCCGCCAGGGCGACAGCGACATGATCCCGACCGGCGGCGGCACCGGCGGTGCGCGCTCGCTGTATTCGCAGGGCGGCGCGCTGCTCAAGACCAGCGACGCGGTGATCGAGAAGGGCAAGACGATGGCGGCCGAGATGCTGGAAACGGCTGCGGGCGACATCGAATTCGCCGCCGGACGTTTCGCGGTGGCTGGCACGGATCGCGGCGTCGGCATCATGGACGTGGCGGCCGAGGCGCGCAAACGCGCCGGCGTCGGCTACGAACAGGCCGCCGGCCTCGATACCGCCACGGATCACCAGATCCAGGCGATCACCTTCCCCAATGGCTGCCATGTCTGCGAGGTCGAGATCGATCCTGCCACCGGTGTGACCCAGGTGGTGCGCTATGTGGTGGCCGACGATATGGGCCGCGTGATCAACCCGACCATCGTGAAGGGCCAGATCCATGGCGGCGTCGTGCAGGGCGTCGGTCAGGCACTATACGAGCATGTGGTTTATGATGAAGACGGCCAGTTGCTGACCGGCAGCTTCACGGATTACTGCATGCCGCGCGCCGACAACTTCCCCGATATCGAAGTGATCCTGTGCGAGGTGCCGTGCAAGACCAATCCGCTCGGCGTCAAGGGCGCAGGCGAGGCGGGTGCGGTCGGCTCGGCGCCGGCGACGATCAGCGCCATCGTCGATGCGCTGGCCGATCTCGGTGTCAGCCATGTCGACATGCCGGCCACGCCGCTGAAACTGTGGCAGCTGATCAACGAACGCCAGGCCCAGGCTGCGGAATGATGGCGGCCGAATAGCCCATAAAGGGCCTGACGAAACGAAAACGGCGGGCCATGCCCGCCGTTTCTGTTTGTGCCGGCTGCATCGGTCAGTGTGTCCCGTTCTCCGGCACCTGCATCACGGTGAAGAACAGGCCGAGCTGGCGGATCGCCTGGGCGAAATGTTCGTAGTCGACCGGCTTGGTGATATAGACGTTGCAACCCAGATCGTAGCAGCGCTGAATCTCGCGCTTGTCGTCGGTCGTCGTCAGCACCACCACCGGCGCCATGTGCAGGCCCTGACTCTGCTTGATCTTCTGCAGGATATCGACACCCGACATGTCGGGCAGGTTGAGATCGAGCAGGATTAGCAGCGCCTCGCCCTTATGCTGCTGCCCGCTGCCGTCGCTGCCCAGCAGGAAGTTCAGTGCATCGATCCCGGTGGTGAACGGTTTGATCTCGTTGTTGACGCCGGCGCGACGGATATTCTTTTCGATCAGCCGCGCATGGCCTTCGTCGTCTTCGATCATAATGATCGTTACAGGAGTCTGATCGGACATATGCTTTCCCCTTAAGGGGTCAAGCAGTCCACTTTTTTGGTAAAATTACCGTAAAGGTGGTGCCCTGTCCGAGTTCGCTATCCACGCGGATCGAGCCGCCAAGGCGGCGGACCAGGGCGCGAACATGGGCTAGGCCGATGCCTTCGCCGGGGCGGTCCTGCACACCCGCGCGACGGAACAGCTCGAAAATGCGCTCGTAGTCCTTCTTGTCGACGCCGCGACCATTGTCGTTGACGCGGATCACCACGAAGTTGCCGCGTTCCTCACTGTCGATGCGGATGCGCACCGGCCGGTCGTTGCTGCGGTATTTGATGGCGTTGTCGATCAGGTTGGAGAAAATCTGTTCCAGTGCCAGGCGGTCGCTGGAAATTTCCGGCAGCGGCGCGATCTCCAGCTCGCCGTCGATTTCCTGCAGGCGGTGCGCGACATCCTTCGACATCGCGGTCAGCAGCGCGTTGAGCTGGACCGGCGCCGCGGTGAATTCGCGACGGCCGGCACGCGACAGATTGAGGATCGCGTTGATCAGGCGATCCATCTTGGCGATCGAACTCTTGATGAAACCCAGCGCTTCATTCACCTCGCGGCGCAGCTGCGCCCGCTGCTCGGCCGGCTGCGGCGGATCGCTGAAGATATCGCCCTGCAGGGCTTCCATCTCGCTGGTAAAACCCATGATGTTCACCAGCGGCGAGCGCAGGTCATGGCTGACGATGAAGGCGAAACGCTGGATCTCGTCATTGGCCTCGCGCAGATCGGCGGTGCGCTCGGCGACGCGTTCTTCCAGGTTGCGGTTCACGGCTGCCAGTTCGGCATGCGCGACTTCCAGCTGTTCCAGCGCGCTGGCGGCCTGCTGGCTGCGCTTGCGGATCAGGTTGATCGAGGCCAGCGCCAGCACCGCGATGATCAGGCCGCCGACGAAGTTGACAATGAACAGTACGATATTGGTGCGATCGGCATAGTGTCGCCGTTCTTCCAGCAGTGCGCGTTCGCTGGCGATCATGGAGGAAATCTGAGCCAGAATCTGGTTCATCACCTCCAGGCCAACCCCGGTCTTGGTGATTGCGACCGCTTCATCGTTCCGGCCCTGCTGCTTCAGCGCGATGGTGGTGGCCAGTTTTTCCATTTTCCGTTCGATCAACGGCAGCACGTTTTGAAGTCGCGCCTGCTGCTCCGGATTGTCTGATATCAGCGCCTGGAGCTGGCCCTGAATCTGACCCAAGCGGCGTTGTCCCTCCCGGTAATCGTTGAGGTAGATTTCCTCGCCCGTGAGCAGGAAGCCGCGTTCGCCACTCTCGGCCCGGCGCAGCGCCCCCTGGTAGGTCACGATGGCAGAATTGACCTCCAGCGTATGGGCGACGATCTCCATGGCCCGATCGGATTCGCGTGCCAGCCAGAGCGAGGTCAGGCTCATCGTCACCAGCACGGCGAAGCCCATGATCAGCAGGCCAAACTGGATCGGAATACGCTTGCCGGTCAGGGGAAGGGCTAGGCTCATGAGAAGGGCGAGGTCCTAAGATTTTGAAATCGTTACTATTATACCCAGAACTGTTCGCCGGGACCATATTCCGGATGGCCCTGGAATTCCGCTGTACAACGCTGAGTCTCTGCTTTCAACCTGAAAGCTACCGATCCTGCCGGCCCCATTGCCAAAGAGTCGTCTTCAACGCCATGGCAGGCCTAAAGTTCGGACCAGTGACCGATTTGCCCGGCGATAACCCCCGGCCGGGCTTTCGGCTATCCTGATCGCTTTCCCCGGCCCGTGTGGAGATGCCTGAATGCCGCGTGAATACCCCCCCAATCCCCTGGTCGGGCTTGGTGCGATCGTTTGGAAGGACGGGCGAGTTCTCATGGTACAGCGCGGTAATCCTCCGCGTGCCGGCATCTGGAGCCTGCCCGGTGGCGCCCAGAATCTAGGCGAGACGGTCGAGGCCGGTATTCACCGCGAGATCGCCGAGGAAACCGGCGTGGTGATCCAGTTGCTCGGCCTGGTCGAGGTGATCGACTCGATCCAGCGCGATGCGGCCGGCCGCGTGCTCTACCACTATACCATCATCGACTACGTTGCCCGCTGGGTGGCCGGCGAAGCGGTGGCGGGCGACGATGCCGCCGCGGTGGCCTGGGTCGATCCGGCCGATCTGCATCGTATGGACCTGTGGGACGAGACCATCCGGGTGATCGAAAAATCGCGGGAATGGCTGGGCTGACCCGGCCGGGTCATTTGCTCTGTACCCGCCTTGTGGTTTAGTAGGGGTGGGGTTTTCGCTATTTTTTGTCGGATAAAGAATGAACTTCCCTAGGGGGTCTGCGTCGCAATTCCAGCCCGCGAAGTTCGAAGAGCGCGGGACGGCGGTTGCCTTCACCACGCCGGCGCTGAGCCAGGCGCGCGTGCGCGTGGACAGCCGCGACAATCTGGAACTGACGGTCTCTGCCTTCTCCGGCGTGAAGGGCAATTACGTCATCCGCTGGAAGGATGTGCCCGAGATATTCCAGCTCACCATGCATGACCGCGCGCTGCAGGAGGAAATCTTCAAGAAGAATTCCTGTCTGCCGCCCGATGTGCGGATGGCGACGCTGGAAACGGCGCGCACCGGCCTGGCCGGACCCGAGGCGCAGAAGAGCGCCGAGGAAGCCATCACCGAGGAAGAGAACGAAGTTCTCCTCACGCGCTACTTCCTGTTCAAGACGGCGCTGGATCGCCTCTCCGGCGGCCAGATGAGCCTGCAGGTGTCGGATTTCACCTCCCCGGCTGGCCGCGACCGCATCCGCTCCGGCCTGGGCGAGATCGCCAAGAAGCTTGGCACCAATGCCAACGAACTCTACGACCGGCTGGAGCGCTGGGGCCAGTTCATCTCGCCGCTCGGCATGCCGGGCATGCCCAAGGAAAGCCGGCTGCGCCGCCTGATCAGCGGCATAGCCAGTCTGGGCCAGTCGCTCAACCACTGGTCCGACAGCGACAAGTCCGAGGCTGCCGAGCTGGCCCGCGGCATCGCCAGGGTCGCTTATTTCACCGACGACTTCGCCCGCGATCTGGCCGCGGCATCTTTACGTCCGGTGGAGTATGCCGAGCGCGTCCTCTCCAATTGGGAGAAGGCGACAGAAACGCTGCAGCGCGATATCGGCCGACTGTGGTGGACCGTAGACGGATGGGAATTCATCCTGCTGCTGTGGAAAGACGCGGAAGACCGCGACCGCGATGCCCAGCGCGCGGCGGTAACGGAAATTTATCGAGTTCTTCCCATCATTCCTGACAAGGAAGCCGCCAACCGGCCCAATCTGGCGGCGATGCAGGAGAATACGCGCATGCAGGTGCGCGCTCTTGAAGGGTGGAATTCCGGCTCGCTCGATATCGAGATGGTCCGGCGCGTAGAGAACGTGAAGCGGAAACGGATATGACCGATCTTGCGTCCGAGCTGCGCGACATCGAGCGCAAGCTGTTCGAGATACCCGACGAGAAGGTGGCCCAGCTCACCCTGCTCATCGAACGCTCGCGCGCCGTCGTTCTTTCTGCTGCCCTCGCGGATGCGGCCCTCGGCACCCTGCGGCCGCGACTGGCCAAGACCCGGCCGCCACGCCATCTGACGCTGCAGCGCATTTTCTGCCATCCCTTCGAAGACCTGCTGATCCTGCCGGAAGACGGCGACAAGCAGTTCGGCCGCATCTCGCGCGCCTCGCTGGCGCCGTGCTGGGACTTCATCCTGCAATCGCTCGACCAGTCGTCGGTCAAGGAACTGGAAGCCAGCATTCGCACCTCCACGGCGCCGGCCATCGGCGCCAGCGCCGATCCACGCATCCCCAAGCTGGGCGCCACGCTGTGGGGCATCGTCGCGCGCCGCCTGCGCGAGGAGGTCAGCCAGGCCGACAGCGATCCGGCGCATCGCGCCGCCCTGGTCGCCAGACTGGGCAGCGAAACCGTCTATCTCGATCTCGTCGACATGATGTGCATGCTCGAGATTGCCGGCGCGTTGGAGACCCTGCGCGATGAACTGTCGCCCAAGCCGGTCGGCAGGCTGCTCGAAGCACAGGCAGAGGCGATCCGCGAGGATTATACGGCCCTTTGCGCCAGCGGCGCCGGACTGCCGGGCTACATGATCGCTTTCATCCTGTCCCGCATGAGTGATCCTTTCCAGGCGCTGCCGATTTTCGATGGCCTGGGCGACATGCCGACCGGCATCGCCGGCCTCAAACCCGGCCAGTATGCGCGCCGCATGATCGCCGGCGACTCCAAGCGCTTTTTCAAATCCATCGGCCGCGCCGATGCCGGCAAGATGGAGGCCGGCAATATCGCCGGCATGGTGGACGATTTCGTGGTGATGATCGGCCGCCTGAAGGCTGATGGCATGGCCGATGGGCCGCAGCCCGAGATGGAGGCCGCCGGCGGCAAGCTGCGCGACATGGTCAAATCCGGCGTGCTCGCCGGGGCCGATGTCAAGCTACTGGATGCGCTGGCGACGCCGGCCGCGATCGAACCGGGCCAGGAGGCCGCCGTCAAGGAAGCGATCTTCAATGCCAAAGTACAGGCGGAAGATCGCGTCTATGCGATCCAGAAGGTGGCCAGGGTGGCCGGCGGCATCGGTGCCGAGAAGGATGTGGGCGACACGCTCAAGCAACTCGGCGGCCAGATCGAGCAGGGCGGCAGCACGCTGGTCGCCGATATCAGGGCCGGCAAGCTGAATGGCATCGGCAAGGATGCCGCCAAGCAGCAGCTCTACGGTGCCGTGCGCATGCTGGAACTGGTCAGCGGCGCTGCGGCTGCGGGCAAGCTGATGAAAGACGGTCTCGCGGCCATTGAAAAAATGCCCGGCTGACGTCGGTTGGCAATCCGTTAGCGCTTGAGCGCCGCCTTGGGGTCATAGGGCGCAGGTTCGGCGGTGAACTCCGCCAGCTCAGCGCTGGTGCGGCCCAGCATCAGCGGCTCGCAGTTTTCCCGATCCACCGTCACCCGCGTATTGAAGGCTTGGTGCGTGTAGCCGTGCTTGTCGCCGATGCGATAGACCGTCGGACCTGACTTGTCGCCGGGGCTGGTGGTGCGGCTGCGCAGGCCGAGCAGGCCGGCATTGCCGACTTCCAGACCCGAGAGAGTGGCCGCAATCTGTTCGGCCTTGGCCCGGAAGCCGTAGGTCTCGATGCTGCCGGCCGTGCCGCCCAGTTCGCGCTGGAACTGCCCGATCAGAATCTGGCCCGGCAGCGCCTTGGCAATGATGCGTGCCAGCGTGATGGTCACTTCGCCAACGATGTATTCGAAGCCGCGCGGCGTGGTGCCTTCCACCTGATGGTAGGAAAAATGGCTGCCGACGGTGAAAGCCGCGCGCAGGGTCGGCACCAGCCGAGCATTGCCCTTCTGCCGCGCCAGCGCATTGTCGGCCAGGATCAGCAGCAGCGCCAGCCAGCTGCGCAGGTCGGCATCGGGACCTTCGCCGCGATTCCAGACATAGAAGCCGTCGCCGACCGTTGAGCGCGCCAGTTCGGTGCGCAGGCCGGCCTGGTTCAGGCGTTTGGCCGCCGAGTTGATCGAATATTCCAGCGACGACAGCTGCGCCACCTGCTCGAGCGGCGAATGTTTCGAGAAGCTGACGATGTCGAACAGGATGACGGCGCGGCTTTCGGTGGCGCTGATCGTGTAGCGCTTCACCAGATTCTCGATCTGCAGCGGACTGACGTCGCCTTTGGCCGTGCCGATGGTGAAGGGCAGGTCCATGGTCAGCGGGCGTGCGCGCAGCAGCTTGCAGGTCTCGGCGAAGCTGGCGGCATCCATCAGCCGCCGGCCGCGCACCAGTCGCGGCAGTTCCTCGGCGCTGCCCAGCACCGTATAGGGTTCGGAAAAACAGAAACTGGCGCGGCCGCCTTCATGGGTCCAGCCGGCCACGATGGTCTTGCCGAGCCGCCAGGACGAATGCAGGACGAAGTCGATCTCCCGCATGCCTTGTCTCACCGCGTCCTGCTGGCGCGCGGCATCCTGCTGGCGTGCGACGTTGGCTTCGCTCATGGCGACAGCACTCGCATCCTGACAAAAACCCCAAACCCCGCCGGCCACCCCACCGTGACCGGTTACGGCTGCAGATTACGACCGGGGCTGGCTGCGCGCCAGAGCGATCATGCCGGCGGTGGCGCTGTCATGCGCATGCCGCACCGAGGGGTCGGTCAGCTCTTCCAGGATCGGTTTGGCGAGCTGCTTGCCCAGTTCGACACCCCACTGGTCGAAGGAATTCACACCCCAGACGACACCCTGCACGAAAATCTTGTGCTCATAGAGTGCAATCAGCATCCCGAGGTGGTAGGGATCGACCTGAGGCAGCAGAACGGTGGTGCTGGGCCAGTTGCCGGGGAACACCTTGTGCGGCGCCAGCGCGGCCACCTTCGCCTCGTCGGCGCCTTCGGCGCGCAACTCTGCTTCGGCTTCGGCGCGGGTCTTGCCACGCATCAGTGCTTCGGCCTGGGCAAACACATTGGCCAGCAGCATGTCGTGATGCTTGCCGATCTGATAGCGACTCTTCAGCGGCGCGATGAAATCGCAGGCGATCATCTGCGGGCCCTGATGCAGCAGCTGGTAGAAGGCATGCTGGCCGTTGGTGCCGGGCTCGCCGAACACGATGGGCCCGGTATTGAAGCCGAGCGGCCGGCCCCAGCGGTCGACGCCCTTGCCGTTGCTCTCCATATCGGCCTGCTGCAGATAGGGCGCGAGTTTCGACAGGCCCTGATCGTAGGGCAGCACGGCCAGAGCCGGCGAATTGAGGAAATTCACATTCCAGACGCCAGCCAGCGCCATCAGCACCGGCAGGTTTTCGTTCAGCGGCGCGGTGCGGAAATGATGGTCCATCGCATGGGCGCCATCCAGCATTTCGCGGAACTTCTCCATGCCGATGCCCAGCGCGACCGGGAAGCCGATCGCCGACCACAGTGAATAGCGACCGCCGACCCAATCCCAGAATTGCAGCACCTGCTCTGGCCGGATGCCGAACTTGCCCGGAACGGTCGTATTGGCCGACAGGCCCATGAAATGCCGCGGCCAGTCGATGATGCCAGGGCCGAGCTTTTCCTGCAGCCAGGCCCGCGCCGTTTCGGCATTGGCCATGGTTTCCTGGGTGGTGAAGGTTTTCGAGGCGACCACGAACAACGTGGTTTCGGCATCGCATTTCTGCAGTGCGCGGGCAATGTCGGTGCCGTCCACGTTGCTGACGAAATGAATATCGATATCCGGTAGCTTATCTGCCGCCAGCGCTTCCAGTGCCATGCGCGGGCCGAGGTCCGAGCCGCCAATGCCCATGGCCACCACGCTCTTGAACTTTTTCTCCGTCGTGCCACGCCAGGTGCCGTTGCGGATGGCGTCGATGATCTCGCCCATGCGCTGCAATTCGCCATGCACCTGCGCCACGATGTCGATGCCATCGACATGGAGGCTGGCGCTGGCCGGCAGGCGCAGGGCGGTATGAAGCGCTGCGCGGTTCTCAGTGGTGTTGATCGGTTCGCCGGCCAGCATGCGCTCGCGCCAGGCTTCCACCTCGGCGGTCTTGGCCAGATCGAGCAGCAGGTCGAAGGTTTCGCCGTCGATACGCTGGCGCGACAGGTCGAGCAGCAGATTGCCGCAGCGGAACGAGAATTTTTCGAAGCGGGTCTCATCGGCGGCGAACAAATCGCGCAGATGCCGCGTACGTGTGGCGCTGGCATGGGCGGCGAGGGCGCGCCAGGCGGGCGTCTGATCGATCGGCATCGGCAGCGACATGGTTCCTCCGACAGTTACGTCAATCTTACGTGATCACATCCGGCGCAGCGCGCCCAGTGATCTTGCGAAGGCCGGTCTGCGCTTCGGCAAAGTCGATCAGCGGCTGCAGGCGGGTCTGCACATCGTCGGCCTGCTTCGCTGGATCGGCTTCATAGAGTTCGAAATATAAACGCACGGTGGCGCCTTCGGTGCCCGTGCCGGACAGCCGGGCGATCAGCCGCGCCTGCTCGCCGCAGATCACCCGCAGGCCCTGGCCCTTGCTTTCGCTGCCATCCACCGGATCGCGATAGGCGAAATCGTCGGCCGCCGTGATCACCAGGCCGCCGATCTTCTGGCCGGGCAGGGCAGGGAGTGCTGCCCGCAGTTGGTTCAGTGCCTCGGTTGCCTGCCCGGCATCGACGGCTTCGTAGTCATGCCGGCTGTAATAATGCCGGCCGTAGCGTTTCCAGTGTGCCTGCAGGATCGACAGCACGGTTTCACCGGGCCTCGCCGCGAGCAGGTTGAGCCAGAACAGCACGGCCCAGAGGCCGTCCTTCTCGCGCACATGATCCGAACTGGTGCCGTAGCTTTCCTCGCCGCACAGCGTGATGCGGCCCGCATCCAGCAGGTTGCCGAAGAATTTCCAGCCGGTCGGCGTCTCGAAACATTCGATCTTGAGCGCGCGCGCCACCGCATCGGGTGCGCGGCTGGTCGGCATCGAGCGCGCTACGCCGGAAATGCCCCTGGCATATCCTGGTGCCAGTGTCGCATTAGCGGCCAGCACGGCGAGACTGTCGCTCGGCGTCACGGCAATGCCCTTGCCGAGGATCATGTTGCGATCGCCATCGCCATCGGAGGCGGCGGCGAAATCCAGCTCGCCGTCCAGCACCGCGGCCTTGTACAGCTCCGGCGCATAGACCGGGTTGGGATCGGGGTGCCCGCCGCCGAAATCCTCCAGCGGCACGGCATTGACCACGCTGCTCGCAGGCGCACCCAGCATCTCCACGAGAAGCCGCCTGGCATAAGGCCCGGTCACGGCATGCATGGCATCGAAGCGGAAGCGGAAATCCTTGCGCGCCAGCAGTGCGCGGATCGCGTCGAAATCGAACAGCCCGCCCAGCAGCATGGCATAGTCGTCGACCGGATCGATCACCGTTACCGTCATGGTGCCGATCTTGCGGCTGCCGATTTGATCGAGATCGACCGGATCGGCGTCGACAATCCGATACTGCCGGATCGTCTGCGTGCGCCGGTAGATCGCCTCGGTCACGGCTTCCGGCGCCGGGCCGCCATTGGCGATATTGTACTTGATGCCGAAATCACCGTCCGGTCCGCCCGGATTATGGCTGGCCGACAGAACCAGGCCGCCGCGCGCACGATGGCGACGGATCACCGCGCTGGCAGCCGGCGTGGAGAGAATGCCGCCCTGACCGACCAGCACGCGGTCGATGCCGTTGGCGGCCGCCATGCGCAGGATGGTCTGGATGGCATTGCGATTGAAGAAACGCCCGTCGCCGCCCAGCACCAGCGTGCCGCCCTGCAGTTCGGGTGCGCAGTCGAACACCGCCTGCACGAAGCTTTCCAGATAGCCCGGCTGCTGGAATACCGTGACCTTCTTGCGCAGGCCGGATGTGCCGGGCTTCTGCCCCTCGAAGGACGGCGTGGCGACTTCACGCATGCTCATGCGGCGAACTCTGGCTTAAGCGATGGGGAAGCGGCTGGAAATATCGTGGCGTGCGCCGGTCTTGGCCATCAGGATCACGCTATGGGTCGAGGCGATGCCCTTTTCGATGGTGATGCCGCGGCAAACGGGCCCCGAGTTAATCCCGGTCGCGACGAAGACGGCATCGTCGCTCTTCACCAGCTCATGCCCGCTCATCCATTTGGTGGCGTCGAGACCGAACGCCTTCACCTTGGCGGCTTCCTCGTCACCCTGCGGATCGACGCGGCCGAAGAATTCGCCGCCCATCGCGCGCACGAAGATCGCGGTGATGATGCCTTCCGGCGAACCGCCGGTGCCGAACAGGGCATCGACCGTGCTGCCCTTCTGCACCGCCATGAAGGCACCGGCGACATCGCCGTTTTCCTGCAGCACGGTTCGCGCGCCGGCGTCGTGGATCTCCTTGATCATCGCGTGGTGGCGTTTGCGGTTCAGCACGAAGATGCGCAGTTCCGACACCGGTTTGTTCAGCGCGGCGGCCAGCGCCTCCAGCTTCTGCTTCACCGGCCAGGTCGGATCGACCTTACCCTTGGCGGCAGCCGGCAGCACCAGCTTGTCCATGTAGAAGCTGGGGCCGAGGTCGAACATCGCGCCGCGCGGCGCCAGCGCCATCACCGCCATCGAATTGTCGACGCCGTTGGCCATGTTGGTCGTGCCCTCGATGGGGTCGACGGCGATCTCGATTTCCGGCTCACCCTGGCCGATGCGTTCGCCGCGATACAGCAGCGGCGCATTGTCCTTCTCGCCTTCGCCAATCATCACGATGGCGTTGATGTTGATGTCGTTCAGCGCCTTGCGCATCGCTTCCACCGCGGCGCCGTCGCCGTCTTCCTTCCGGCTGCGACCGACCCATTGATGCGCGCCGATAGCGGCGGCTTCGGTCACGAGGCGGAGGGCGAAGGGAAAATCGGCGCGGTCGAACGGACCGGGGCGCGTGGACATGAAGGATACTCCGAGGAAAGGGTCAGGTCGGATGGGCCGGGTGTATCTACCGGTCGGTTTATTGCTTGGAAATACGGCAAAAACCGGGCGGGGCCAAGGTGTCGCAGCGTGACTTTGGCGGGATTTTTGCGACTACTGGTCCCAGCGGCGGCGCCAGAATTCCTGGCTTTGCCGCTCGCCGATGTCGCAACCCTTCGGATAGCGGTAGCCGGACTGCGCCTTGTGGAAAACCGGCGGCCCGATCCTTTGCCAGGCCGGCGGCACCGTGGGCGCCGTGGCGATCTCGAGAATCAGCTTGCGTCGCACGGCTTCATGGAAGGTATCGAAGCCCTCCGCCACCACGACGAAGGAGCCGGGGCCGCCGATCACACAGCCTTCGTAATAGCGGTCGAGGTCTTCCAGCTGCGGGAAGCCCCAGGTGTTCTGCTTGCCGTTCAGGATCACCAGGCCGTTGATCACGATGCCCGACGAGACGGCCTTGTCGCGGGCAATGTCGATCGGTCCGCCATCGTTGTTCGGTCCATCGCCCGAAACATCCAGCACGCGCCGCAGGCCCTTGTAGGCGCCGGAGCCGAAACGCGGAATGGCATAGTTGATCGCGCCGGTGATGCTGGTGCGCCGCGCCGTGCGGGTCTGGGTGTCCAGCAGATGCTGCGCCACCCGGCGCGCGCTGGCTTCGTCCTGCACCAGCGTCCAGTCCATGATCTGGTTCTGCACATAGGCATCCGACCAGTCGAAATAGGCGATGGCAATCTTGCCATGGATGCCGCCGCGGATCGCCTTGATCACATCCTTGTCGATCAGGGCGCGGGCATAGCCTTCGCGCTGCAGCCGGGCCTCGTCGGCATCGATGCTGCCCGAGATATCGACGGCCAGCAGCAATTCGAGATCGACGGGCATCTGCTCGGCGGCCAGCCCCTTCGACGGCAGGGACAGCAGCGGCAGGCCCGTCAGCCACGCCAGAACCAGGAGGGTCAGCGGCTTGAACGGCATGACCTGAGGCTAGTCCTCCGCGGCCGCCGCGTCCAAAGAAATTGCGGCATAACGTCCCGACTCCGGCCAAGGACTGGGCCGGGGCTGGACAACGGCGAGTGCCGTGCCGAGGATGCCGGCCATGACGCAGCCCTCCGAAAGCACTCCAGCCGAGCTGTTCGATGTCGTCGTCATCGGCGGCGGCCTGAACGGCCTGACCCAGGCCATCGCCTTGGCCCGGCACGGCATTTCGGTGGCGGTGATCGACCGCGAAGACCCTGCCCGCATCACTGAGGCCGGGTTTGACGGCCGGGTTTCGGCCATCGCGCTGGCCTCGCAGCGCATGCTGGACGCCATTGGCCTGTGGCGCCATGTCTCCGAAGCCCAGCCGATGTGGGATATCCGGGTCTCGGATGGCGACTCGCTGCTGTTCGTGCATTACGACCACAGCGAAATCGGCACTGCTCCATTCGGCTATCTGGTCGAGAACCGCATGATCCGGCAGGCCCAGCAGGCCGCGCTGGCCGACTGCCCCAATCTGGAACTGATCGCGCCGATGACCGCGCGCAGCATCGACTATGGCATCTCCGGTTCGGGCGCGCCGGCCGAGATCGAGCTGGGCAGCGGACGACGTATCCGCGCGCGGCTGGTGGTGGGCGCCGATGGTCGCCAGTCGGCGATCCGCCGCGAGGCCGGCATCCGCACCATCGACTGGTCGTACCGCCAGACCGGTATCGTCTGCACCGTGCAGCATGAACTGCCGCATGAAGGCGTGGCGCAGGAACGCTTCCTGCCGGCCGGACCTTTCGCGATCCTGCCGATGACCGACGACGCACAGGGCCGCCATCGGTCCTCGCTGGTCTGGAGCGAACCGACCGAACGCGCCGCTGCCATCATGGCGCTGGATGACGCTGGCTTCGCTGCCGAGATGCGCCAGCGTTTCGGCACCGGCTATGGCGCCTGCGACGTGGTCGGGCCGCGCTGGTCCTACCCCTTCAGCTTCATGCTGGCGCTGCAATACACCGCGCATCGCATGGCGCTGGTCGGTGACTCGGCGCATGGCATCCATCCCATCGCGGGGCAGGGGCTCAATCTGGGCCTGCGCGATATCGCGGCGCTCACCGAAGCGGTGGTCGAGGCGCGCCGGCTCGGCCTCGATATCGGTCGCAGCGATGTGCTCGAACGTTACGAACGCTGGCGCCGCGTTGACAATGTTGTGCTCGGCGCCGTGACCGATGGCCTGACGCGGCTGTTCTCGAACGACATCGCGCCGCTGCGTATCGCGCGCGATCTGGGCCTCGGCGTGGTCAATCGCATCGGGCCGCTGAAGAAGCTGTTCATGCGCCATGCCATGGGCGATCTCGGCCGCCTGCCACGCCTGCTCAAGGGCGAAACCCTCGGGTAATTTGCCGTTTTCCGGGTTTTTAAAGAATCTTCTCCGGTTTTTACCGTCTCGCTCGTCTTAGCAAGGGGCAGTATTTCCTTCGCGTCGGAGAGCGCATGACCGTCAAGACCTTTAAGGCCTGGTACCTCGTCCACAAATGGACGAGCCTGATCTGCACTGTTTTCCTGCTGATGCTGTGCATCACCGGCCTGCCGCTGATTTTCCACCATGAGCTTGAACACCTGCTGAGCGACCAGAAGGAGCCCGCCGAGTTGCCGGCCGGCACACCGATGGCCTCGCTCGACCGCGTGATCCAGAAGACGCTGGAAGCCCGCCCCGACGAAAAAGTGCTTTACGTTTCCTGGGATGAAGAAGAGCCCGAGCTGGTCTTCACAACGACTGCGAAGACCATGACCGAGACGGAGGATTTCGGTTTCTTCATCTTCGATGCGCGCACCACCGACATCCTGCGCGAGGGCTCGACCAGGGATCTCGATTTCATGCAGATCATGTTCAAGCTGCATGTCGACATGTTCGCCGGCCTGCCGGGCAAACTGTTCCTCGGCTTCATGGGACTCTTGTTTGTGGTGGCCATCGTCACCGGTATCGCCGTCTACGGCCCGCTGATGCGCAAACTGGATTTCGGCACCGTGCGCAAGCAGCGCAGCAGCCGCATCAAGTGGCTCGACCTGCATAACATGCTCGGGATTATCACGGTGGTCTGGGCGCTGGTCGTCGGCGGCACCGGCGTGATCAACACCTGGGCCGACCTGATCATCAAATACTGGCAGTATGACCAGCTGGCGGCGATGACGGCGCCTTATGCCGGCCAGCCGGTGCCCGACGTGCTCGGACCGCTTGAGAATGCCATGGTGACGGCGCGCAGGGCCGCGCCGGAGATGGAGCCGGCCTTCGTCGCCATGCCGGGCACGCTGTTCAGCAGCCCGCATCACTATGCGATCTTCATGCGCGGCAACACGCCGCTGACGGCGCGGCTGTTCAAGCCGGTGCTGGTGGATGCGCAGACCGCCGAACTGACCGATACGCGCGAGATGCCGTGGTATGTCAAAACCCTGCTGCTGTCGCAGCCGCTGCATTTCGGCGATTACGGTGGCATGCCGCTGAAGATCATCTGGACCTTCTTCGACCTCGTCACCATCGTCGTGCTCGGCAGCGGCCTGTATCTGTGGTTCCAGCGCCGGCGCAGCCCGATCGAGCAGCGCATCCGCGAACTGGAGCAGGAAGGCGAGCCGGAGCCCATGCTGGCTCGCGATGGCATCCGGGGAGCTGCGGAATGAACATGAAATTGTGGGGCATGCCGATCCTGCTCGGCGTAATGAGCGGCATCGGTCTGGTCTCGGCATTGCTGGAAGATGGCCTGTGGGACTGGATCTCCTGGCTGACGCTCGGAATACCCAGCCTGTTGATGTGCTGGTACTGGCTGCGGCCCGCCAGACGTTAAACAGGGTGTGTCCGCCTGTTTGACGAACCTGCTCACGGCTCGTCTGGCTGGGCGCTCAGCGCCGCGGATCGCGGCTCAGCTTGCGTGCTTCCAGGCGCTGCAGATAGTCCTGCCAGAGTTCGTCCTGGCTGTGGCCATGGTCGTAGAACCATTCCCAGCTATAGAGGCCTGTATCGTGCAGGTCGTCGAATTTCAGGCGCAACGCGTAAGTCCCGACCGGCTCGATGCCGATGATGCCGACATGGCGGCGGCCGGGCACCAGGGTCTTCTGGCTCGGGCCATGGCCCTGCACTTCAGCGGAGGGACTCTCGATACGCAGGAATTCGGCCGTGAAGCTGAACCGCTTGCCGTCTTCAAAGGCGACTTCGAGGCGTTTCTCGGCCGAGATGTAGCGCACATCGGTGCAGGCAGGGCGCCCGGCCTGCTGGTAGAGCGAGCGCGGATTGAGGCCGCTGGGCACGGAATACTTCTGGTCGGACATTACAGATGCGTGTCGTCGATCTGGCGCGCCTCGTCGACCAGCATGATCGGGATGCCGTCGCGGATCGGGAAGGCCAGGCCGGCCTTGTCGCTGAGCAGTTCGTTGCGTGCGCGGTCGTAAGTGAGCGAGCCCTTGGTGACCGGGCAGACCAGCAGTTCGAGCAGCTTGGGATCGACCGGTGCGGAAGAAGCCGGTGCGGAAGAAGGCTGTGTTGCTTCGCTCATGATCGCTCTCTCAGTTGGGCTTGGCGCCACGCGGCAGGGTGCTGTGATCCAGCATCGCCATTTCCAGCAACGACACCAGCATGGCGGCGCGTGCCTTGAAATCCGCCGCTTCCAGCAGGGCCTGTTTCTCGCCGGCCGTGAACGGGCAGATCATCGCCAGCGAATGCACCAGCAGGTCGTCATTCACCGCCGTGATCGACTCCCAGTCGGCCGGCAGGTTGTGCCGCGCGCAATAGCCGCGCAAAGCATTGATCAGGCGGTTGCGGTCGCACAGGCCATCCGGCAGTACCGTCATGTCGCCGGCATAGGGCGCGTAATCGGCTTCGACCTGGCGATAGGGCGTGCCGGAGTCCAGTTCGCGCGAAACGTTGAAGCGGCAGAGCCCCTTCAGTGTCAGCAGGATGCGGCCGTCATCGGTCTCGGTGGCCGAGACGATCTTGCCGACGCAACCGGTGCCGTAGAGATCGGCGGTATTCTTGGGCGGAGACTGGCCGTCGCGGCCGAAAGACTCGGTCGGCTGCAGCATGCCGATCAGCTTGGAGCCCTGCAAAGCCGCACGCGTCATCGCCAGATAGCGCGGCTCGAAAATATTGAGCGGCAGCAGGCCGCGCGGTAGCAGCAGCACCCCGGTGAGCGGAAAGATTGGAATCGTGTTGGTCAGCTCGCCGATGCTGGAGGGGCACTGGGACTCATGCATCGTGGCGGGCCCGGCCGGATCAGGAGAACAGGATCGAGGACAGGCGGCGGCGGGCATCCACCACCACCGGATCCATCGGACCCATCGCCTCGAAGATTTTCACCAGCTGCTTGCGGGCGGCTTCCTCGTTCCATTTGCGGTCGCGTTTCACGATATCCAGCAACTGGTCGATGGCGGCTTCGGCCTGGCCGGCGCCATGCAGCGCCACGGCATAATCCAGTCGCGCCTGATGGTCGTTCGGATTGGCGGCGACGGCGGCTTCCAGCGGTTTGAGATTGCCCGCCGCCTGACTGCCGGCTTCCAGCAGCTCCAGCGCAGAGCGCGCGGCAACCACATCGGCATGCTCCGCCTTGTCGGCCGGAATCTGCTCAAGGATTTCCTTGGCGCCCTCGACCTCGCCCATGCCGATCAGCGCCCGCGCCAGACCGCCCAGCGCGGAAATATTCTCGGGCTCGGCGCCCAAAGCGGTCGAGAAGGCGGCGGCGGCATCTTCCCAGGCCTGTTCGGCGAGCGCGGCCTTGCCGGCTTCGATGGCCTCGGCGGCGCTGTCCTGGATCGCACCCGCGCCGGGCAGACCTTCGGCGAATTTCTTCAGCTGGCTTTCCGGCAGCGCGCCGACAAAGCCATCGACCGGCTGGCCCTGGTAGAAGGCATAGACCGCCGGGATCGACTGGATGCGCAACTGCTGGGCCAGCGGCTGGTTCTTCGGATCGTCGACATTGACCTTGACCAGCCGCAGCTTGCCGTTGGCGCCCTTGACCAGCTTTTCCAGCGCGGGCGTCAGCTGCTTGCAGGGGCCGCACCACGGCGCCCAGAAGTCGACCAGCACCGGCTGCTGCATCGAGGCCTGGATGACATCCTGCATGAAGGTGGTGACATCGGCATCCTTGATCAGGTCTGCAGCCGCTGCGGGTGCCGCGGCGGGCGCAGCAGGCGCGGCAGGACCGCCGACAGTGAGGCCGGGCAGGCTGCCAGGAAGGCTACTGGGGGATTTGGGCGAAAAGTCCATGGCGTGTATCGTCGCTCGGAAGTGGGTGTCAGCTCTTGGCCATGACAGATAAGGGCCCGAGGCGCAAAAGCCAACCGCCCGCGCCGTAAATGCCGACAGCCATGCCGAAAATATAGGCATGACCGCACCGGGAACAAGGTGGAAGCCGGCCGGGAATCGGCGAATCCCCATGGTATGCCTCTTGCTTCGTGTCAGGGGCAGCATGACGCCCGATCGCATCGATATCGCCTGGGTCCTGATCGCCACCTGCATGATCTTCATCATGCAGGCCGGCTTCTGCTGTCTGGAAAGCGGCTTCGTGCGCGCCAAGAACAGCATCAACGTGGCGTTGAAAAATCTCGCCGACTTCTGCATCGCCGGCCTGCTGTTCTGGCTCTTCGGTTTCGCCTTCGCCTTCGGCGCGGGGGCAGGCTGGATCGGTGGCAGCGAATGGCTGTTCGATGCCCGTGGCGCGCTGTCCACCGGCGCCTTTTTCCTGTTCCAGCTGATGTTCTGCGGCACCGCTGCCACCATCGTGTCGGGCGCGGTGGCCGAGCGCGTCAGCTTCGCCAGCTACATCGTGCTGACCATGGTGATTTCCGGCCTGATCTATCCGGTCTATGCCCACTGGACCTGGAATACCGGGCAGTTCGGCGGCGAGGGCGGCTGGCTGGTCAATCTCGGCTTCATCGATTTCGCCGGCTCCAGCGTGGTGCATTCGATCGGCGGCTGGGTCTCGCTCGCTGCCGTGCTGATCATCGGGCCGCGCACCGGCCGTTTCCTGCCCGGCCAGTCGGCGATGCGCGGTCATGACCTGATGATGTCCACGCTCGGCGTCATGCTGCTGTGGTTCGGCTGGTTCGGCTTCAACGGCGGCTCGACGCTGGCGTTGAACGAGACGGTGCCGTCGATCCTGGTCAACACCACGCTGGGCGGCTGCGCCGGCGGCGTCGCCAACCTGATCCTGTCGCAGCTGCTCTACAACAAGATCCGCGCCGAGGATTTCCTCAACGGCGCTCTGGCCGGGCTGGTGGCGATCACGGCGAACTGCAACAACACCTCGGCGCTCAGCGCGGTGATCATCGGCGCGGTCGGCGGCAATGTCGCCATCCTCGGCGCCGAGCTGCTGGAACGCTGGAAGATCGACGATGCGGTCGGCGCCGTGCCGGTGCATCTGTTTGCCGGCATCTGGGGCACGCTGGCGGTGGCGATCTTCGGCGATCCTGCCGGCTGGCCGGTCACGGCATCGGGCCTGCCGCATGACCGTCTCACCCAGTTCGGCGTGCAGCTGCTCGGCTGCATCGCCGCCGGCGTCTACGGTTTTGGCTTCACGTATTTGATCCTGCGCGCGATCAATATCGCCATGCCGCTGCGCGTCTCGGCCCAGGCCGAGGCGATTGGCCTCAACCAGGCCGAACATGGCGCCGGCTCAGCGGTGCTCGACCTGGTCAGCGACATGGAACGCCAGCGCCGCGAGGGTGGCTTCGACCGGCCGGTACGCGTGGTGCTGGGCTCCGAGGTCGAGCAGATCGCTCTGCAGTATAACCGCGTGATCGCGCGGGTGAACCGCGACGCCGATGCGCTGCGCCGCGCCATCGAGGATCTGAAACGCGCCAAGCAGGCGGCGGAAGAAGCCAGCAATGCCAAATCGGCCTTCCTGGCCAATATGAGCCACGAGCTGCGCACGCCGCTGAATGCGGTGATCGGCTTTTCCGAAATCCTGACCAACGAGTTGTTCGGCCAGCTCGGCGACCCGCGTTACAAGGAATATGCCAGCGACATCCTGGCCAGCGGTCGGCATCTGCTCAGCCTGGTCAACGACCTGCTCGATCATACCCGCATCGAAGCGGGTCGCATGGAGCTGAACGTGGCCGAACTCGATGTGCAAGAGCAGATCGAGGCCGCCATGCGCCTGATGCGCGAGCGCGCCGCCACCGCCAGCGTGACGCTGCAGGCGAGTTTCCCGGACCTGCTGCCCTATCTGATGGCCGACGAACGCGCCTTCCGCCAGATGCTGCTCAACCTGCTCGGCAATGCGGTGAAGTTCACGCCGCCCGGCGGCAGCGTCACGCTCTCGGCGGACCTGGAAGGCGACGGACGGCTGGCGATCCAGGTCAGCGATACCGGCATCGGCATGAAGCGCGAGGAAGTGCCGCGCGCGCTCGAACCCTTCGTGCAGTTGCATCACCATATGAACAAGTCCTATGGCGGCACCGGGCTGGGCCTGCCGCTGGTGCAGGCGCTGATGCGGCTGCATGGTGGCTCGATCACCATCGACTCTGCCGAAGGCAACGGCACCACGGTGACGATCCGCTTCCCGCGCGCCCGCGTGCGCGCGCTGCCGCCGCTGGTCGCTGCGGATTAAGCGGCGAGGGAACCGCTCGGCGCGGGATGGAAGCGCCGCACGGCCAGCAGCCCCAGCACGGCAAACACCACGAAGGCCGCCGCCTGCGTCAGCGCAAAGGGCGGCTCGCTCAGGGTGGGCGCGGCGGCGGTGAGCGCGGGGATCTTGGTGAAGAGCTGCGCGATCAGCACGAAGACCAGCAGATACAGGCTGGCCACCGCGCCGCCGGCATAGATCCAGCGCCAGGCGCCGCGCAGTTGATAGCGGTAGCGCGCCGGGATGGTGACGGCCAGCACCAGCAGCGCGACGACGCCGATCACATGCGAGGGCAGCAGTTGCGCGAAGGGAAACAGGAACCCGGTCGCACTGGTCAGCAAAGCCATGGCGAGGAACAGCTTGGTCATGCCCTCGCGTTCGCGGCTGCCCAGCAGGTCGGCGACGACGGCGGGCCCGGTCGCCAGCGCCACCAGACTGATGGCGGTGTGGACGATGGTCAGGATCAGCAGATACATGGCGACAGACTCCGGGGCTAGACGGCTGACGCTACCATGCGCCGCTTGACCGTCCAGCGGAATTATACGGAGGTTTAGGCACGCCGCTGATTCAGGTTGGCATACCGCCTGACGCTCTCGCGGTCGATGCTGTAAGGCACGCCAGCGGCATCGAACGGTGTCTTCCAGTCGAAGGCCTGCGCCGACGCACCGTGATCGTGCAGATGCTCCAGCCGTTCGACGCCCTCGCGCCAGTCCGGCACGTGATCGGCCGCCACCCACCACAAAACGTAAGGCGGCCAGGCTGGTTTGGCCGCCCTATGTAGAGTGGGGGGCTGGATCGGCTTGGCGAACCAGTCGCGGCCATGCGACAGCGCCTCGGCATGCAGGCCGTGATAGGTGAAGGCGAAGGGCGCTTCCAGGTCGGTCCATAGCGACAGCGTCGAAGGCGAATGCATGTCGCTGCCGGTATAGAAGCGCGGATAGGTATGCGCGCCCCAGCTCGCCGGACCCGGATCGCCATCGTAGCCGGAGCGCGCGATGAAGCCCGCGCTGGCCTCGGCGGCGGCGAGATTGGCATCGTTGCGCGCATGGAAGCCGTCATTCACCGGATCGGCCGATGGCTTGGCAAAGATTCCAAAGGTGTAGAGCGCGACACGGGGCTGCATGGGGCCGGCACTATACGCAGGCCCACACTAAAGTCATCAGTCGATTGTCAGCACAATCTTTCCAAAATGGCTGCCGCCGCCCATATGATGGTATGCGGCACGCACGCCGGTTTCTGAAAAGTCGAAACGCTCGTCGAGCACCGGCTTGAGTTTCGCCAGCGCCATCGCGCGCAGCATGGCATCCAGTCCGTCCTTGGCGCCGACCGTCACACCTTGCAGCCGGATCTGCTGCATCACCACCAGCGGAATCTTCAGATCATGGCCGGGGCCGGACAGCACGCCGATCATGCTGATCGTGCCGCCGGGCCGGATGGCGCGGATCGACTGCATCAGCGTACCGGCGCCGCCGAGTTCGACGATGTGGTCCAGTCCGGCCCCGCCGGTCAGCGCGCGCGCCGACTGGCCCCAGTTGGCGTCGGTCTTGTAGTTGATCAGGTGGTCGGCGCCCATGGCCTTGACGCGCGCGAGTTTGTCGTCCGAGGACGAGGTCATGATCACCTGGGCGCCGGCGAGTTTAGCGAATTGCAGCGCGAAGAGTGCCACGCCGCCGGTGCCCTGGATCAGCACGCATTCGCCGGGCTGAATCTTGCCGAGCGTGACAATGGCGCTCCAGGCCGTCAGCGCCGCGCAGGGCAGTGCGGCGGCCTCTTCGTAAGAGAGATGCGCGGGGATATGTGAGAGCGCCGAAGCCGGAAACGTGCGCTGTTCGCAGAGCCAGCCATCGAACGGCCCGCCCATGCTGACCGAGAATTTTTCTACGCTGGGCTCGCCGGCAAGCCAAGCCGGGAAGAAATGCCCCAGCACGCGGTCGCCGGGCTTGAAACCCTGCACGCCATCGCCGACTGAAATCACCTCGCCCGCGCCATCGGAGACCGGGATCAGTGGCAGTTTCTGTTTCGGATTATACTGGCCGAGCGCCATCAGCCAGTCGCGGAAATTCAGCGAACAGGCCTTCACCCGCACCAGCACTTCACCGGCTTTGGGCTGCGGGTCCGGGCGCTCCACCATGCGCAAGGCGTCGACCGAAAAGCTTTGCAGTTCGATCGCGCGCATGGCTGGTCGTCCTCGTTATGCCGCGAAGCTGACGGCGCAGCGGCCGAGCCCTTCGGCCGTGATCTCGAACTGGTCGCCGGCAGCGGCGGCCTGCATCGCGAAATACGTGCCGGTCATGATCACGTCGCCGGCATGCAGCGGCATCTCGTCCGTCACCAGCTTGCCGGCCAGCCAGGCCAGCGCATGCAGCGGACTGCCGTAGACGGCTTCGCCGGTGCCATTCGCCGCCGGACTGCCGTTCTTGGTCATGCTCATGGCCATGCGGCGCAGGTCGAGGCCATCGAGTCGGCGTGCCGGCGCGCCCAGCACGAAAGCGCCGCCATTGGCATTGTCGGCGACGAGATCCACCGGCTTGGCATCCAGGTTGGCGATCCGCCCGCCGACCACCTCGATGGCGGGCAGGCAGTAACCCACGGCGCGAATCACATCGGCCAATGTGGGCTGTTCCATGTCGAGGTCGCGATCCAGCACGATGGCCACTTCACCCTCGACGCGCGGCTGCATGACGCGGCCGGTGGCCACTTCGTCGCCGTCGCCCATCAGCATGTCGGCATAGAGGATGCCATAGGCCGGTTCGGTGAGGTTCATCGCCTTCTGTGCCGCACGGTTGCTGAGCGCGATCTTGTAGCCGACGGCGCGACGGCCGTTTTTGAGCCAGTGGTCGCGGTTGAGTGCCTGCACGGCATAGGCGGCTTTCATGTCGCTGGAGAGCAGCTCGCGCACGGGCGCGCAGGCGATGCCGGAGTCGTAGGCCTGGCGCAGGCGGTCGGCGGCTTCGGCCAGAATAGTCTGATTGGGCGCGGAAGTGTTCATCAGTTGAGTCCTGCTGCGGCGTTGGTCTGGCTGGCGCTGACGCCGACCAATTCACCCGTGGCGACGATCTCGCTCCAGGTGGTGGCATCCACCGGGATGCCGTCATGATTGCGTTTGATGCGGGTGCGCCGCTCCGGTTCGCCGGCGACCTGCACGCCATCGGAGCCCGGTGCCTTCGGTGACGCCTTCACGAACTCGACGAAGGCGGCGGTCTCGCGCTGCCAGCTCTCGGCGCCGCCGAGTCTGGCGGGATCGACGATCACCGAGAACATGTTGTTGGTGATCGTATTCTTCGCCCAGGCGCCGGGCTTCATGGTGGCGCCGCCGGTGAAGGCGCCGGCCAGCAGCTCGGCGATCACGGCGAGGCCATAACCCTTGTGTTCGCCGAAGGCGAGGATGGCGCCGATCGGCGGATTGAACATGGTCTTGGGGTCGTTGGTGGGCGCGCCCTTCGCATCGATCAGCGTGCCGGGCGGCACCTCTTCGCCCTTGTTCATGGCAACGCGCACCTTGCCCATGGCGATCATGCTGGTCGCCATGTCGAGCACGATGGGCTCGCCGCCGGGCTCGGTGGCCGGAATCGCGCAGCAATAGGGATTGGTGGCGAAGCGGGCGTCCGAACCGCCATAGGGCGCCACCAACGCCGGGCGGCCGACGACATTGACGTAATGCATGGAGACCAGGCCGGCGGCGGCGCATTGCTCGCCCCAATGGCCGATACGGCCGATATGGTGGCTGTCGCGCAGGCTGACGATACAGGCGCCGGTCTCCCTGGCGCGGCGGATGCCCAGTTCCATCGCCTCATGGCCGATCACCTGGCCATAGCCCATGCCGCCATCGAGATTGAGGATCGCGCCGGCATCTCCGGTCACGCGCACCGACTGGTTCACCACCAGGCGCTTTTCCACCGCGGCGAGAATGTATTGCGGCAGCATGCCCACGCCGTGGCTGTCATGGCCGCTTAAATTCGCCAGCACCAGGTTGTCGGCGACCAGTGCGGCCTCGCGCTCGTTGCTGCCGCCGGCCAGGCAGATATGGCGCACGGCGGCGCGCAGCTTGTCCGGCATGACGGTGACATTCGCGGCCATTCTGGGTCCCTTTCTCGGTTGGTGTCTGGTTTATCGGAAAGCGGGCGAGGGGACAATATCGAGCGGCGCAAGGCTCTGATCGATGGGAGGGTTTGACCGCGGCCGGGCGTTGCGGCAGATTGGCGCAATGCACAAAACCCTCGCGCTTCCCGTCCTGCTGCTGGCCCTTCCTTTGCTGGGGGCCTGCGCCTCGCCGCTGGAACAGGTGGCCGAGCGCGCCCGCACCGAGATGGTCGGCATGACCGAGGCCCAGCTGAAGGCCTGCGCCGGCGAGCCGACCGCGCTGAACCGCGAGAATGGCATCGACCTGTGGAGCTATTTCCGCGAGACCAGCCGCTCGGCGACGACGATTTCCGATGTCGGCTATACGCCCACCAACCGCGCTGAGAGTTCCTACGACTATTTCCGCTATTGCGAGGCGACCTTCGCGCTGCAGAACGGCCGCGTGCGCGAGGTCGAGTTCCGCGGCCGCACCGCCATGGGCCGCGAGATCATGGAACCCTGCGGCGCCATTGTGCAGCGCTGTGTGAAGGCGCAGTAAATTACCCCATACCGTCATGCCGGGCTTGACCCGGCATCCCATTTTTTCGTCGCAACGAAATGGGACCCCGGCTCAAGGCCGGGGTGACGAACAGAGAGGAACCCCATGATCACCTGTTTCCTGCGCTACGAAGTCGATGCCGACAAGCTGAAAGACTTCGAAGACTACGGCCGGATGTGGATCCGGCTGGTGAATAAGCTGGGCGGCACGCATCACGGCTATCTGATGCCCAGCGAAGGCGAGAGCGACATTGCGCTGGCCAGCTTCAGCTTTCCGAGCCTCGCGGCCTATGAGCAGTATCGCAAGGCGGCGGCCACCGATGCCGAATGCCAGGCGGCGATGGCGTTTTACGAGAAGACCAAATGCTTCCGCCGCTACGAGCGCAGCTTCTTCCGCCCGGTGTTTGAGTGATTGAGAGCCGTCATCCTCGGGCTTGACCCGAGGATCTCGTGCCGCCTGCCTGAGGCCCTCGGATCAAGTCCGAGGGCGACGAAGTCTTGTCAGTGCGCCGCTTCCCAGTTGTCGCCCACGCCGGCTTCGACCACCAGCGGCACAGTGAGGGTGGCCGCCGCCTGCATCACATCCTTGGCCACCGCGATCAGCGTCTCGACTTCCGCTTCCTTCGCCTCGAAGACCAGTTCGTCATGCACCTGCAGCAGCATGCGGGCGGTCAGGCCTTTGGCGGCAATCGCCGCCGGCAGCTTCGCCATGGCGCGTTTGATGATGTCGGCGGCCGACCCTTGAATCGGCGCGTTGATCGCGGCGCGTTCGAGGAAGGCGCGTTCGGCCGGGTTCTTCGAATTGATATTGGGGAAATGCACGCGCCGGCCATAGAGCGTCGTGACGAAGCCCTGTTCCTTCACTTGGCGTTTGGTGCTGTCCATATAGTCGCGGATACCGGGATAGCGTTCGAAATAGGCCTGGATGTAGCTCTGCGCCTCGCGCTGCGGGATGCCGAGCTGCGCGGCCAGACCAAAGGCACTCATGCCATAGATGATCCCGAAGTTGATGGCTTTCGCGGCACGGCGCACCATCGGGTCCATGCCTTCGACCGGCGTGTTGAACACCTGGCTGGCAGTCAGCGCATGGATGTCGATGCCCTTCAGGAAAGCTTCCTTCAGCGCGCCGATATCGGCGATATGCGCCAGGATGCGCAGCTCGATCTGCGAATAGTCGGCCGAGATGATCTTGTGGCCCTTATCGGCAACGAAGGCCTTGCGGATCTTGCGGCCTTCCTCGGTGCGCACCGGGATATTCTGCAGGTTGGGATCGCTGGAAGCGAAACGCCCGGTGTTCGTGGCCGAGAGCGCGAAGGAGGTATGCACGCGGCCGGTGCGCGGATTGATCGAGGCAACCAGCGCATCGGAGTAGGTCGATTTCAGCTTCTGCAGCTGGCGCCAGTCCAGCACCACGCGCGGCAGCTCATGGCCTTCGGCGGCCAGTTCCTCCAGCACCTCGGCGCCAGTCGAGTAAGCCCCGGTCTTGCCCTTCTTGCCGCCGGGCAGCTTCATCTTGTCGAACAGGATTTCGCCGAGCTGCTTGGGCGAGCCGATGTTGAAGCTGTCTTCCGCCAGTTCATGCGCCTTCTTCTCGAAGGTCTCCATACGCTGCGCGAAATCGGCCGACAGGCGGTTGAGTTCGGCCGGATCGACCTTGATCCCGGCGCATTCCATGGCGCAGACCACCTCGGGCAGCGGCCGTTCGATGGTCTCGTAGAGCGTGACCTGCTTCTCGGCGAGCAGGCGCGGCTTCAGCACATGCCAGAGCCGCAAGGTCACATCGGCGTCTTCGGCGGCGTAATCGCGCGCCTTGTCCAGTGCCACTTCGGCAAAGGGCAGCCGCGCCTTGCCGGTGCCGGTCACGTCGTCATAGCTGATCGGCGTATGGCCCAGATGCCGTTCGGACAACTCGTCCATGCCATGGCCATGCTTGCCGGCATCCAGCGTATAGGACATCAGCATCGTGTCGTCATAGGACACGATCTCGACGCCGTAACCGTGCAGCACGGCCATGTCGTACTTGATATTCTGCCCGACCTTCAGCACGCCGGGATCGGCCAGCAGCGGCTTCAGCGCATCGAGCGCCTGCTGCAGCGGAATCTGTTTGATCTCGCCTTCGCCACCGAAATCCAGCCCGCCGCCGGCCTTGCGATGGCCGAGCGGCACATAGCAGGCCTCGCCCGGCGCCACGGCCAGGCTGAAGCCGACGAGTTCGGCCATGGTGGGCGAGAGATTGGTGGTCTCGGTGTCGAAGGCGATCACGCCGGCATCGAAGCCGCGCGCGATCCAGCGCTGCAGCGCGCCGAGATCCTGCACCAGTTCGTAATGGTCGCGACTGACAGCCGGCTGCTCGGGCCCGCCTTCGCCCGGGAAGGCAATCGGCGTCGTCGCCTTATGCGCCGAGGCGACCGGTGCGCTATACATCGTCTCGGGTCGCGCCGTCACGCCGGGCGCGCCGCCGCTCATATCGGTGCCGCGCAGTTTCAGCCGGTTTTCGATGCGGCTGGTCAGCGTGCGGAATTCCATCTCGTTGAGGAAAGCCGACAGCTTCGGCCATTCCACCGGCGACAGCTTGAGGTCGTCGAGGCCGAGTTCCATCGGCACGTCGTCCTTCAGCTTGACCAGCTGGTAGGAAATGCGCGCCTTGTCGGCATTGTTGAGCAGTGTCTCGCGGCGCTTGGGCTGCTTGATCTCGCCCGCGCGGGCCAGCAGCGTTTCCAGGTCGCCATAGGTGTTGATCAGCTCGGCTGCCGTCTTGATGCCAATGCCGGGCACGCCGGGCACGTTGTCGGTGCTGTCGCCGGCCAGCGCCTGCACGTCGATCACCTTGTCGGGACTGACGCCGAATTTCTCCAGCACTTCGGCCGGGCCGATATTGCGGTCCTTCATCGGATCCATCATGCCGACGCCGTCGCGCACCAGCTGCATCAGGTCCTTGTCCGACGACACGATGCAGACTTCCATCCCGGCGTCGTGGGCGATGCGGGCATAGGTGGCAATGATGTCGTCGGCCTCGAAACCGTCCTTCTCGATGCTGGGCAAACCAAAGGCCCGCGTCGCTTCGCGGATCGGCGCGAATTGCGGGATCAGGTCTTCCGGCGTCTCGCTGCGGTTGGCCTTGTATTCGGGATAGATCTCGCTGCGAAACGTCTCGCGGCCGGCATCGAAGATCACCGCCATATGGCTCACGGCCTGGTCATGCTCGGCCTTGTCGCGCAAGCTCGACAGCATGTTGCAGAAGCCCGACACGGCGCCAATCGGCATGCCGTCGGATTTGCGCGTCAGGGGGGGGAGCGCGTGATAGGCCCGGAAGATGTAGCCCGAGCCATCGACCAGATAGAGGCGGTGTTTGGATGCCATGCGCTTGGAAACTCTCCTGAAACGTCATCCCCGGCCTTGTGCCGGGGATCCATCCCGTCTATCGGCGGGTAACTGGTGCCGGAGGAGCGCGATATCGACGGCGTCTGGATCCCCGCTTCCGCGGGGATGACGAATAAAATAGGTCAGTGACCGTGGCCGTGCGCGCCGGCCTTCAGCACATAAGCGCGGCCGCAATAGGGGCAGTCGATCTCGGTCTTGTCGCCCATGTTGAGATAGACGCGCGGATGGCCCAGCGCACCGCCGCCGCCGTCGCAGGCCACGACCGGGCTGTCGACGGTGATGGTTTCGGGAGCGGAAGTCTTGGCCTGCATGGCTGTCTCCAAAGTCTTCTACGGGCGGGTAATTTGACCCGCCCAGTCCAAGGTGATACCTACCGCAGCGCCGTCCGTCACGCCAGCCCTCCGGGGCCAAAACACCATAGGCCGCGCCATGACTGCTGCCGATTTTTCGACCGATTCCAGCACTTCCGGTCCGGCCCCATTGAGCCCGGCGATCGCCGTGCGCGATCTGGTCAAGGTCTATGGCAAAGGCGACAAGGCCAAGACGGCCCTGCATGGCATTACCCTGGAGATTCCGCGCGGCAGCTTCTTCGGCCTGCTTGGCCCCAATGGTGCCGGCAAGTCGACGCTGATCAATATCCTCGCCGGCCTGGTGACCAAGACTTCGGGCTCTGCCGCCGTCTGGGGCCATGACATCGATACCGACACGCGCGCGGCGCGGGCGGCCATCGGCGTGGTGCCGCAGGAACTCAATCTCGATCCGTTTTTCACGCCGCGCGAGGCGCTGGAATTCCAGGCCGGGCTTTACGGCGTGCCGAAAGCCGAACGCCGCAGCGACGAGATTCTCGCTGCGCTCGGCCTCACCGACAAGGCGAATTCCTACGCGCGCACCCTGTCGGGCGGCATGCGTCGCCGCCTGCTGGTCGGCAAGGCGCTGGTGCATACGCCGCCGGTGCTGGTGCTGGATGAGCCCACCGCCGGTGTCGATATCGAACTGCGCCAGCAGCTCTGGGCCTATGTGCGGCAGCTCAATGCGCGCGGCACCACCGTGGTGCTGACCACGCATTACCTCGAAGAGGCCGAGGCGCTGTGCGACCATATCGCCATCGTCAACCACGGCCGCATCGTGGCGCATGACGCGACGCCGAAACTGCTGGCGCGCATGGACCGCAAGGATGTGATCGTCACGCTGGAGGCCGATCTGGCCGCGCTCCCGCCGGCGCTGACCGAACTGGGGGCGGAGCTGGGCGCCGAACTGCTGGGACCGCGCCGGCTGCGGCTGCACTACCGCCCGAGCCAGATGCCGTTTGGCAGCGTGCTGGCGAAACTGCAGGCGGCGGGTCTGGCGATCCACGACCTCACCACGCAGGACGCCGATCTCGAAGACCTGTTCCTGGAACTGACGCGCCGCCGCGCCGCCTGACAATTCCGTTGCGGCCCCCCGGCGGCTCTGGCAAGAAGATGGCGGCTGCAGCGCGCCACGCGCCAGACCAGCCACCAGATCCGTCACCAGAAAGGTGAACCATCCATGATCATTCTGGAGTCGCCCGACAGCGTGGTGCCGGTCAGCGGGCGCAAGACCGCGATCGTCACCATCATCATCGGCGACCACTATATTTCCACCTGGTGGCGGCTCTGCCGCGTCTCCTGGATCAGTTATGCCGCGGCCTTCGGCTACGACATGATCGTGATCGCCTGCCCGCTCGATACCAGCAGCCGGGCGCAGGCGCGCTCGCCGGCCTGGCAGAAGCTGCTGATCTTGAGCCAGCCCTGGGCGGACCGCTACGACCGCATCGTCTGGCTCGATTCCGACATCATCATCGGGCCGCTGGCGCAGGATATCGTCGCGTCATCCGGCCCGGCAGAGAAGGTCGGCCTCGTCATCGCCGGCGCGCGCAGCTCCAGCAGCGAACGTATGGCCGTTCTCGAGCAGCTGCACCGGGGGCGGTTCCTGCCCACCGCCGAACACATGCTGTGGGACGAGGAAGTGAAGAAGCACTACCGCGACCACAACGTTCCGGAACGCAGTGTCATGGGCAATACCGGCGTGCTGGTGCTGTCGCCCGCGCATCACCGCGATCTCTTCCTGCACTGCTATGCGGGCGAGGATTCCGGTGGCCGGCTGTATGAACAGCCGCTGCTGTCGCACGAGATTTTCGAACGCGATCTCGCCGTCGAGCTGAATGCGCGGTTCAACTGGGGCATGCAGGAGACGCTGCTGCTCTATGTGCCCGAGATCCTGCGCTGGAAGGAACAGCCGCAGCACCTGCAGGAACCGATCCTGAAGATGGTGTATTACCTGGTGCGGCGCGAATTGCAGAACTGCTATTTCCTGCATTTCTACGGTTCGATGAACCTGATGGCGACGCTGACCGAAGAGCATGTCTTCGGCGGTGGGCCGCTTGATCTGCTGCTGGAGGCGGGGGCCGCGAAGGCGGAGTGGGACGGATGAGGCGCGCGTTCCCTTAGCCCGTCGCTCCCGCGCCCGGCGGCTCTGCCGCCTTGCATATATTGTTGCGCCAAGCGCGACGGCGGGAATCCAGAACGGCTTCCGCCCGTCATAAATTGCACAATCCAGTATTCATCAGAAAATCGCCAATTCCTGTTGCAAATGTTCCCTTTTTGTTTTACAAAGAAAAGGCGAGTGCCCGTCAGGGCCCGGCCAGGCTGAAACCGCCGCCGGACAACCCACACGGCGGATAACGCTCCGATGACAGAGAGGATTTTTTGAACGCCCCGGCATGGCCCGGCGCGAACGGAGACTCACGATGTGCAACGGAGCCAACTGCATGCCCGTCAGCGCGTGATCTACATTCTGGACGAACCGGAAATCGCGCTCTCGCCACAGCGGCAACATTGCCTTTCTACGCATCATGCGCAACTTCCTCGCCGATCCCGGCAGTTATATGCGCGAGCTTTTCGAGGATATTGGATGAAAGCCTTCACCTTCTCCCTCTTCGCCCGCTACCCCGATGGCATCACGCGCCCGCTGACCGGCGAGGTCGGTGCGCCGGTCGCGGCGAATGACGGCACCGATGACTATCTCTGCAGCTTCTCCTGTCCGCTGATCGGCGGCGGGCAGTTCCGCTCGCGCTATCCCGAATGGACTTATTCCGCGGCCGTTTCCTTCCTGCGTTTCAACATGGAAGGGCAGGGCTTCGAGGTCTGCGATGCCGAGGGCCATGCGGCTGATATCGCCGCGCCGGTGACGGACGACTACGGCATTCCCTGTTTCGCGCCGGCGCGGTTTCACGGTCGCTGCCTGCATAACGGCGTGCTGATCGATTTCTCCGCCGAGATACAGCCGCCGGAACGCCATGAACATGGCGGCTGGGGCTGCGCGGTGGAGCTGTCGCATTACGGCCAGCTCGGGCCGATCCAGTCGGGATCGCCGGAACATGCCTATGAGCTGGCGTTCAAATTTCTGCGTCAGATGGTCGACTATCGCGGCGAAGGGCAGTTGACCGACCGCAATGGTGCGCCGCTGCTGATCTGCGCGCCGGTCCGGCCGCCGCGCAAGCATTAGGCGCGGCGCCGCGGATCGCGCACCGCGCGAGTATCGCCAGGGGATGGACAGGGAGAAGGCGAATGAACCGCATTCGGCCTGACTTGAACTGAAATAGACCTGACTCGGCACTCAACAGACCTGAGTCAGCCTCAAACAGACCTGACTCAGCACCAACTGGACCTGACTCGACACGCAAGGGACCTGAATGAACCAGCGACGCCAAACGAAGCGGAGCGAACCGCCCGCTGACGGGTTAAGGGCCCGGTCCGGCCAGCCTTGCGCGCAACCCGTGGGCTCGGTTAAGGTCCGGCCCGTCCAGACCCCCGCACCCGTAGCTCAGCTGGATAGAGCGCTGCCCTCCGAAGGCAGAGGTCACAAGTTCGAATCTTGTCGGGTGCGCCAATCTTTCCAATGGCTTAGACGAATTCCAAACCCGCCCCACGCCCGTTTTCAGGAGCAGGGCCGGTCTGGCGCTTTGCTAAGCCTATTTCATCGTCGGCATGACGAATTCGGCGCCGGCGCGGATGCCGGTCGGCCAGCGGCTGGTGATGGTCTTGAGCCGCGAATAGAATCGCACGCCTTCCGGGCCATGCATATGCAGGTCGCCGAACAGCGACGACTTCCAGCCGCCGAAGGAATGGAAGGCCATCGGCACCGGGATCGGCACGTTGATGCCCACCATGCCCACCTTGATCTGATGCGCGAATTCGCGCGCCGCATCGCCATCGCGGGTGAAGATCGCCGTGCCGTTGCCGAATTCGTGCTGGTTGATCCACTTCGCCGCCGTGGCGTAGCTGTCGGCGCGCGCCACCGCCAGAACCGGGCCGAAGATCTCTTCCTTGTAGATCGTCATGTCGGTGGTGACATGATCGAACAGCGAGCCGCCGATGAAGTTGCCGTTCTCATAGCCCTGCAGCTTCAGGCCGCGACCGTCCACCACCAGCTTGGCGCCCTCGGCCACGCCGGCATCGATATAGCCGCGCACCTTGTCGAGATGCTGGCGCGTGACGAGAGGCCCCATCTCGGCGTCCGGATCGGTGCCAGGGCCGACGCGCAGCGCGCGCACCTTGGGCTCCAGCTTGGCCATCAGCGCATTGGCGGTGGCTTCGCCCACCGGCACCGCCACCGAGATCGCCATGCAGCGTTCGCCGGCCGAGCCATAGGCCGCGCCCATCAGCGCATCCACCGCCTGGTCCAGATCGGCATCGGGCATGACGATCATGTGATTCTTCGCGCCGCCCAGGGCCTGGCAGCGCTTGCCGGTGCGCGCGGCGGTTTCATAGATGTAGCGCGCAATCGGCGTCGAGCCGACGAAGCTGACGGCCTGGATGTCGGGGTCATGCAGGATGGCGTCGACCGCCTCCTTGTCGCCCTGCACCACGTTGAACACGCCATCGGGCAGCCCGGCTTCCTTCAGCCACTGCGCCAGCAGCAGCGCGGCGGACGGATCGCGCTCCGACGGCTTGAGGATGAAGCAGTTGCCGCAGGCCAGCGCGACCGGGAACATCCACATCGGCACCATGGCGGGGAAATTGAACGGCGTGATGCCGGCGACGACGCCGAGGGGCTGGCGCAGCGCAAAGCTGTCGATGCGCGTGCCGACATTCTCGGTCATTTCGCTCTTCAGCAGCTGCGGCGCGGCGGTGGCGAATTCCACCACTTCCATGCCGCGCTGGATTTCGCCCCTGGCATCCGACAGCACCTTGCCGTGTTCGGCGGTGATCACGGCGGCCAGTTCGTCGATGCGTTCGTCCAGGATGCGCAGGAAGGCGTTCAGGATGCGGCCGCGCTTCAGCGGCGTGGTCGCGGCCCAGTCATCGGCCACGGCGGCGGCGGCCTGCACGGCGGCGCGCACCTCGGCGGCGCTGGCGAGGCTGACCTCGCCGGACTGCGCGCCGGTTGCCGGATTGAACACCGGCGCGGTGCGACCGGTGCCGGGCACCAGGCGGCCATTGATGAAATGCGGGATCAGACTGGCCATCGGGCGACTCCGGAAGGGTTTGACGAAAGACCCGAAGTGTTCCAGCATCAAGAAATGCACAGCAATGTGAATTCCAGCGCAATGGATGTGCGGAAATCAATGTTTGTGGGCGATCTAAACCCTGACCCTCCCACCGCTTCGCGGCGGGGCCCTCCCTCTCCCATTTCATGGGAGAGGGCAAACCAGACAACTCCCTCTCCCATGAAATGGGAGAGGGTTGGGGTGAGGGTCTTCTCATCGCGGTCGGATCTATGAAGCCAGACTCTATGGACTGGGATCATCTGCGGGTTTTTCTGGCGGTCGCCCGTGAGGGCCAGCTGCTGTCGGCCGGCAAAAAGCTCGGACTGAACCACGCCACGGTGTCGCGCCGGCTGGATGCGCTGGAAGCGTCGCTCGGCAGCCAGCTGGTCGTGCGTCGCCCGGCCGGCTCGACCTTAACCGCGGCGGGCGAGCGCCTGCTCGAGGTGGCCGAGCGGCTGGAGAGTGAAGTGCTCGGGATTTCCGAAGAACTGCGCGATGTGACGGCCGAGGTGGCCGGCACGGTGCGCATCGGCGCGCCGGACGGTCTGGGCAACTGCTTCCTCGCCGCCGAGCTGGGCGCGCTGGTGGCGCTGCATCCCGGCCTGGTGGTCGAACTGGTGCCGCTGCCGCGGATTTTTTCGCTGTCGCGCCGCGAGGCCGACCTCGCCATCGTGCTCGAACCGCCGGAGGATGGCCGGCTGGTGGTGTCCAAGCTGACCGATTACTCGCTCGGGCTTTATGCCGCGCGCGACTATCTGGCGCGCGAAGGCGTGCCGGCCGGGACGGCAGAGCTGGCCGCGCATGTGCTGGTGACGGGCGTGGAGGACATGGCCTATTCCTCGGCGCTGGATTACGGCGCGCTGCTGGAGAAAACGCCGGGCCGCAAATTCCGCTGCGCCAGTGTGGTCGGCCAGCTCGAAGCGGTGCGCGCCGGCACCGGCATCGGAATCCTGCATGACTTCGCGGTCAACGGAGATGCCGGCCTGGTGCGCGTGCTGCCGGATGTCGCCTTCCGCCGCAGCTATTATCTGCTGAGCCATCCGGAATCAGCATCCGTGCGCCGCATCGCCACCTGCCGCGAATTTCTGGCCCGCCGCTTCCGCGAGGCGCGTGCGCGGTTTCTGCCGGAGGCAGACGGCGGATAGAACAGCTATAGTCGTTCACTCACGAATCGAGTTTGCCTGCCCATGCGCGTCGTCTTTGCCGTCAATACCACGCCCCATGCTCCGCCGGCCGAGATGTCGCGTCTGGCCAGCACGCGCTATCGCGGCTTCATCCCGGCCGGGCAGCTGCAGCGGGACGGCCACGGCGCTGCAGTGATGGCGCTGATGGAACTGTTCCGCCCGGATTTCGACACCCGGCTGGATCTGCTGGTGCTGCATCAGCCCAAGCACGACATCCTGATGCTGGCCAATGTGATCAAGGTGCTGTTCGACCGGCTGGATGCGATCCGCAGCCAAGGCGGTCGCATCGTGGTGGATGTCTCGGATTTCAAACTGTCGACCGAGGTGCTGGACGCGATGGCCAAGGCCTTCGGGCCGGACAAGGCGAAGGCTTATCGCAACATCCTGGAAGCGGTCTTCGCGCGCTGCGATGCCGTTACCGCGCCGACCGAGGCGCTGGCCGCGCAGATGCGCGATGTTCTGGGTGGTGCGCGACCTGTCTACGTGATCGAGGATGTGGTGGAAGTGGCGCCGCAGCCGGCAAAATTCGCGCCGGGACCGGAGCTGCAGCTGCTGTGGTTCGGCTTCCTGTCGGCGCATGTCGCCGCGTTGCGTCAGCTGGTGCATGAGGACCTGCCGAATATCCGCCAGCAGCGTCCGGCGGTGCTCAAGCTGGTCTGCGAGGCTCTGCCGACCGCCGACACCCAGCGCATTTTCGACGCCGCCGAGCCGGCCAGCCTCGGCGTGACTTACGAACCATGGTCGGTGCCGGTGCTGGAGGCCTCGCTCGCGGCCTGCGATCTGGTGGTACTGCCTTTCGATGCGGACCACGCCTCGTCGAAAGGCAAGAGCAACAATCGCGCGCTGCAGGCACTGGCGGCCGGGCGCTACGTGGTGGCACACCCGATCGAAAGCTATCGCATGCTGGGCGATGTCATCGGGCTGGATGCTTCGATCGCCACCGCCGTCGAAACCGCAGTGAGCCATCCGGCCGCGACGCTGGCGCGCCTGCAGGCCGGGCAGGACTTCGTTCAGGCCCGCTACAGTCCGGCGGCGAATGCGGCGCGCTGGCTGGCGGTGCTCGGCGAGCTGAAGGCATGAACCCGCCGGTCACTATTCTTGCACTTTCGGCCAGTGTGTCGCCCACACTGGCGATCCATCTGCTGCGGCCTTTGCAGGGCATGCCGGGTTTCAATATCCAGATGCTGACGCAGGAGGCACTGGCGCAGATCGCCAAGGGCGCGCCGCCGGGTATCGATGGCCTGTCGCTGGCGGCGATGATCCTCAACCAGGTGCGGCCGGCGCTGGTGTTTTCCAGCCGCTACAACGGTGCGATGGCGGAAGACTTCCTCGCCGCCAGTCGCAAAATGGGCCTGCCGTTCGTCTTCCATCTCGACGACAACCTGATGGAAGTCTCGGCCGACCAGGGCGCCGAGAAGGTGGCCTATTACAATCATCCGACGCGGCTGCAGGCTTTGCGCGGGCAGATGGAGCAGGCCAGCGTCGCCTATTTCAGCACGGAAGCGTTGCGCGACCGCATGCTGGAGCTTGGCATCAGGGTGGCAAAGCCGCATGTCGGACCGATCTGTGCCGCCGTCGATCTGCTGCCCATGCCGGCTGCGCCATCATCGATGACGTTCGGCTATGCGGCGAGCGGCGGGCATCACGAGGATCTGAAACTGGCGCTGCCGGGTATCGTCGCGGCGCTGGAGCAGCATCCACAGGCGCGCTTCGAGCTGATCGGCTCGCTGGAGCATATCCCGGCAGAACTCGCGCGTTTCGGCGAGCGGGTGACGCACGAGCGCCGCTTCATCGCCTATGACGACTACCTGCGCGACCTGCAGCGCCGCAACTGGGTGCTCGGCCTCACGCCGCTCTGCGACAATCCGTTCACCCGCATGAAGACCTATACGAAGTGGGTGGAGTACACCGCCGCCGGTCTGCCGGTGATCGCGTCCGATCATCCGATCTATCGCGACTGCTGTTCTGATGGCGCGGCGTTGCTGGTGAAAGATGCCGACTGGGTGACGGCTTTGCCCGGTCTGCTGGGTGATGCAGCGGCGCGGGCGGCGATGGTGGCCAGGGCGCGCGAACGGGTCGGGCGGGACTATTCGGTGGCGCAGCTGCGGACACAACTGCTGGAGGTTTTCCGGCTGGCGGGGCTGCAGATTTAAGGCAACAGGATCTCGTAATGGTCGAGCGTGACCGTGCGGGCGCCGAAGCCTTCCTTGTAGTCGATCAGGCCGTGATTGAGGATGCGGCCATCGCCTTCGTTGGAAATGCCGAAGTCGAACCAGCGACCGGCATACTCCTCGACCAGCGTAAAAAATAACAGATCGAGCGCATTGGCCTCGCGCCCGGCCGGATTGCTGGCAGTGTATTGCACATGCGCGCAGCGTTCGGTCAGATACATCACCGCGCCGCCGACCACGACATCGTTCTGCGTCACGCAATACAGCTTGATCGCGTCCGGGAAACGGCTGTGCAGGAGGCGGATTTCCTCCACCGTATGTACGGGCTTCAGCTTGTGCCGGTCGCTCAGATTCTGCGTCAGGATCGCCCAGAACTCGTCCCAGCGGTCGCTGAGGGCAACCGTGAGCCCGGCCTTGGCGGCGGCCTTCATGCCGCGCTTACGGCGGGTCTGCGCCTGTGCCGGAAATTGCGGATCGATCGCGGTGGTGAGGTCGCGGCGGGTCAGCACGGCCTTGTGGATGAAGAGCGCAAATAGATCCTCATCGGCCGGCCGGCGGTGATAGAAGCGCGGAATGGTCTTGTAATACAGCCCGCGCATGCCTTCGGATTTGATATGCGCCAGCAGCGCGTCGAACAGACCGAGCATTTTCAGTGGCGTCATTGCATCGTCACTGACCACGCCGCCATAGGTCAGGCCGCCATGGCTGATCAGCAGGTCGTCGCGACGATGCGCCGGGATCACGGCCAGTAGCGTGCCATCTGCATCGAAGGCCAGCAGCGAATGATCGTCGAAGCGCCGACGATGATAATCCATGTAGTTGCGGTCCAGCATGAAGGTGCCGTTCTTGCTGGCAGCGTTGAAGCGGTTCCAGATTTCGGCATCGCTGTCGCTGTAGCGGCGCAACGTGATCTTCGGAGGAACGGCAGACATCACGGCCGGCGGATCAGGATGTCTTCGCGGCGGCTGGCCTGCGGCAGTTCCGGTGCCTGCGGCAACACGAAGGCGTCGAAACCGGCGAGCCGCATCCGCTGCAGGATGGCGAAGATCACCGCATCGTCGATCTGGCCGGGTTCGGCGTGATTGAAGTCCACCACGGGATCGTTGTCCGGATCGACATGGCGCCGATGGTGCGCGCGGCCGGCCGCGCTGGCCAGGAAGCGCTTGCGCAGGCTGGCATTGGGCAGATCGCCGATCAGCAGCGTGCCGCCCGGATTGAGCAGGTCGGCGGCAAGGTCGACGAAGGACCACAGGTTGCCCTCGGTGAAGACATACTGCGCGACGCTGTAGACCAGGATGGCGTCATATCCGGCGGAGACATTTTGCACGGCCGGCAAGGTAGCAGGGAAGGCGCCGGGGATCTTGGTGATCGCGGCGTGATCGGGCAGCAGCGCCAGCATTTCGGCGGAATCGACCAGCACGAGACTGTGCTGCTGGCGGATGCAATGTTCGATCAGTGCTATCGGCAGGCTGGAACTGCCCGGGCCGATATCCAGTACCTTCTGGCCGCGGTCGCAGAGTGGCGACATCTTGGCCAGGATGTCGTTCAGGATGGTGCCGCCGCGGCCCTCGCGATAGAGATCGGGGAAGCCGGATTTCTCATGCGGGCTGAGTTTCGGATCGGCAGCGCGACGGCGAAACTCCTCGAAGCCCGCGACGCTATAAGCCGCGGGGTCGATGCCGGTGCCCGAGCTGCGGTCGCGTGGGGTCATGCGCAGAGTTGAATCCTGTCCGCTTTCTCACGGAAAACTAGGTGTGATTTATTAAGAATCGGTGATCTAACCTATGCACAAATGCCCGGATTGCCGTCCATGAATGTGCCGTTTTTCGATATCGGACCGACTCACGCCGCCATTGCCGGCGAGCTGGAGGATGCCTGGCGTGCGACGCTGCAGGGCCGCCAGTTCATCCTGGGCGAGCGTGTCGCGGCGTTTGAATCCGAATTTGCCGCCTACTGCACGACTCGTCATGGCATCGGCGTCGCCAACGGGCTCGATGCCCTGACGCTGATCCTTGAAGGACTAGGCATCGGCGCTGGCGACGAGGTGATTGTGCCGGCGCATACCTTCATTGCCACCTGGCTCGGCGTCACTCGCACCGGCGCGCGGCCGGTTCCGGTCGACTGCCTCGCCGGCACAGGCAATATCGATCCCGCCTTGGTGCCGGCGACTATTACCAGCCGGACAAAAGCACTGATCGCCGTGCATCTCTATGGCGTGCCGGTCGATATGGCGCCGCTGCAGGCACTGGCGGCCAAGCACAATGTCCACCTGATCGAAGATGCCGCGCAGGCGCATGGCGCGACCTATCGCGGTCACAAGGCCGGCAGCCTCGGCACGGTAGCAGGCTTCAGCTTCTATCCGACCAAGAATCTTGGTGCATTGGGCGATGGCGGCGCGGTGGTGACCAGCGATGCCGCGCTGGCCAAGCGTATCCGGCTGCTCCGCAACTATGGTTCCGAGAAGAAATACGAACACCAGATCGCCGGCTGCAATTCGCGGCTGGACGAGCTGCAGGCCGCGATCCTGTCGGTGAAGCTGCGCGGACTGGATGCACTGAATGCCGATCGTCGCCGCATTGCGGCGCGGTATATGGAATCGCTCTCCGATCTGCCGGACCTTGATCTGCCGGTCGTGCCCGAAGGCGCGGAACCGGTCTGGCATCTGTTCCCGGTGCGCCATGCCGCCCGCGACGCGCTGGCGGAGACGCTGACTGCCGCCGGTGTGCAGACCATGGTGCATTATCCGGTGCCGCCGCATCTGCAGCCGGCCTATGCCGCACTCGGCTATCGCGCTGGGCAGTTTCCGGTGGCGGAGAGAATCGCGCGGACGACACTGAGCCTACCGATCTGGCCGGGTCTGACCGATGCGCAGGTCGACCATGTCTGCGCTGTGATCCGACAGGTCGTGACGGCACCGGGCCGGCGCGAGGCGAGGGGATAGGCAGTGGCGCAGAAACGCAAACTTGTTCTGGTCGGCGACAGCGCTTTCGCCGAGATCGCCTGCGAGTATTTCAGCGCCGGCGATGAGTATGAAGTGGTCGCCTTCGCCGTCGAGCAGGCCTATCTCAAACGCGACAGCCTACTAGGCCGTCCGGTCGTGGCCTTTGAGAATCTGCCCTCGCTGTATCCGCCGGCCGAGCATGATATCCATGTCGCCGTCGTCTACACGCAGATGAACCGCCTGCGCGCCCGGCTGCTGACGGCTGCCAAGGCGATGGGCTACCGGCCGGCTAGCTATATCAGCCCGCAGGCCTTCGTGTGGAAGAACGCCAGGCTGGGCGAGCATTGCTTCATCTTCGAGAACAACGTCGTGCAGCCCTTCGTGACCATCGGCGACAATGTCGTGCTGTGGAGCGGCAACCATATCGGCCATCATTCCGTGATCGAGGACAATGTCTTCGTGTCGTCGCATGTGGTGATCTCGGGCTATTGCACCATCGGCAGCGGCAGCTTCCTCGGCGTGAATGCCGCGCTGGCCAACAATATCACGCTGGGCAGGGACAACTGGGTCGGGCCTGGCTGCGTGGTCTCGAAAGACACCGAAGCGGGCCAACTGTTCCGTCCGGCCGAAGCGGAGGTCGCCAAACTGACCACTTGGCGCTTCTTCAAGGTGCCTGAGGCATGACAATGCGCTGGCGCAAGCTCGGCTGCATCTATGCGCCGGACGGCAATGAAGCCTGGGCGCGCAGCCATGCCGCAATCCCGACACCGGTGCAGATGCCCGACGGTGGGTTGCGCATCTATGTTGGCTGTCGCGACGACAAGGGCGTGGGCCGCATCGGGTATGTTGATCTCGATCCGCGCGATCCGACCCGCATCTTGCGACGTTCGGCAAGGCCGGTATTCGATATCGGCCGGCCCGGCTGTTTCGACGACAACGGCGTCCTTCCCACCTGCGCAATCTGGCGCGGCGCGGAACTGTGGCTCTACTACGCCGGCTACCAGCTCGGCGTGCGCGTTCGCTACGTCCTGTTCAGCGGTCTGGCGATCAGCCGCGACGGCGGCGAGAGCTTCACGCGGGTTTCGGAAGCGCCGATCCTGGGATGCTGCGATGGCGAACTGCTCTATAGGACCGCGCCTTTCGCCTTCCCCGTGAATGGCGGGTGGCGCATGCTGTATATCGCCGGTGACCATGAAGTGATGGTCGGTGGAAAGGCCGTGCCGAACTATCACATGCGTACGCTGGACTCTGCCGATGGCCGGCAATGGACCGGAGCCAGCCGTTTCGTGCTTGGACCCGACGAGGCCGTCGAGCATGGCCTCGGCCGACCCTTCGTGGTGTCGTCGCCAGCCGGATACGAACTCTATTTCTCGACGCGAACGCTGCGTCACGGCTACCGGCTGGCCTATGCCACCTCGGCCGATGCCCGCAACTGGCAGCGCAACGATGCGGCGCTGGGGCTGGATGTCTCGCCAGAGGGCTGGGATTCCGAAACCATCTGTTTCAGCGCCGTGACGACGCTGCCCAGTGGTACGTATCTCTTCTACAACGGTAACGGCTTCGGCCAGACCGGCTTCGGCGTCGCTTTACGCGAAGCCTGACGGGGCCCGGCTGAGGCATTTGTTAACAAATGTCCGGCTAGACTCACGCCGAGGGAATCTGTCGTCGGATGCCAGGGCATGAGTGAGAACGACAAGAACTGGGATGTGATCGACCTGCCGGTTGTGCATGACCTGCGCGGCAATCTGACGGTCATCGAGGCCGAACGGCAGGTGCCGTTCGATATCCGCCGGGTCTATTATCTCTATGACGTTCCCTCGGGGTCGGAACGCGCCGGTCATGCGCACAAGACCCTGCAGCAGCTGATCATTGCCGGCTCAGGCAGTTTCAGCATCCATCTCGACGATGGCCTCCGCCAGGAAAGCATCTTCCTGAACCGCTCGCATAAGGGCGTGCTGCTGAAGCCGATGGTCTGGCGCGTGATCAACAATTTCTCCTCCGGTGCGGTCTGCATGGTGATGGCCTCGGCGCATTACGACGAAAGTGACTATATCCGCGATCACACCGACTTTCGCCGCGCGGCATCGGCGCGCTGGGCTGCTGCCGGCATTCCCGTTGCTGGCGCGTGATGCCGGACCGGGCTGCCTCTTCGCCGGAGGACGTTATCAAGGCAACCCAGGAGCTGGCCGCCAGCCGGGGCGCGCAGCCCGCGCTCGACTATCTCCAGGCGCAGTTCGCTCAACGGGGACAGGATCCCAGGCTGCTGCCGCTGATGGCACAGCTCAACGCGGCACTGGGCAGGCGGTCAGAGGCGCTCGCGATCTGGGACAGGCTGTTGCCCTATGCGCCGACGGACCTGCGTGTGCTGGTGTCGCGTCACATGGCCAGGCGCGCCCTTCATCTGCAGGACCAAGGTATCGAAGCCGGCTTCTATCCTACCGTGGAAGATGTCAGTCGCGATGTGAAAGCCGCCTGTACGGAGGGTGATTTCGGCTATGCGCTGTGGACGCTGTCGGATGTCGCCTACCGTCTGGTGAAAAGCCTGCCGATGTCGCAGGCGGCACCGAGCAACGATGCCCAGCTCGATGCGTTATGTGTCGAAACCGGCGCAAGGTTCGCCGGGCATCAGAAGATCGCGCCGATCATTCCGGATTCGTCTGCACCGATTGTTTACCTGGCCACGGCGATTCATGAATTCGGCGGCCATACCCGCGTGCTGATGGATTACATCCGGCGCCAGCCGGATCGTAAGCATGTGCTGCTGCTGACCGGGCTGGGCATCGGCATGGCGATGCCGGCGGTGCAGGCTCTGCTGGACAAGGAACTCAAGGGCATCGACTTCAGCTGGCACCGCAACAGCCAGATACGGCATGACCAGACGCTGCTGTGGCTATGGCAGAACTTGCAGACCCTGCGTCCGGAAACCGTCTTCCTGTTCAATCATCCGTATGACCCGGTCATTCCGGCCGCAACGACCCTGCTGGGCAATACGAAAACCTATTTCAACCATCACTCGGATGCCTGCTTCACGCTGGGCGCGACCCTACCTGTGACGGGACATATCGACCAGACGCCGATGGTGCATCATCTGCTCTGCCGGCACAGGCCGGAGATCAATCCGATCTATATCCCCATGACAGCGACCGATACCCGCAGGCGCGAGCCAGCGTCCTTTCTGGCCGAAGGGCCTGTACGGACTGCGGCCTGCGGTTCGGCGGCAAAATTCACCGACAAGAACTATGCCTATCGCTATGCCGATCTCCTGCCGCAGATTATGGCGCAGGGCGGCGGCGAGCATATCCATATCGGCGCGCTGCCGGCCGAGGTGGTGGCCCAGATCCATGGCAATCTCGACCGCCACGCGATTCCAAGGGAGCGATTCCGTCATATTCCGCATGTCGAGAGCCTTGCCGCCGCGCTGCATGACCTGAATGTCGACCTCTATGTCGCCTCCTTCCCGACTGGCGGGGGGAGGGCACTGATCGAGGCGATGGCGACCGGCATACCGGTACTCTATCATGTCAACTACCAGTCACGCTTTGCCTGTGTGGACAACATGGTCTATCCCGAGGCCTTCCGATGGTCAGATCTGGAAGGCCTGATTACGGCTTTGCGCGCCATGGATCGCAAAGAGCTGGCACGCCACGCAGGCCTTTCGCGGGCCTATTTCGAAACGCACCATTCCGAGCGCGCGGCCGACGCAGCCTTTGACGGTCAGATCCCTGTCGGCGTTACGCCTCCGGCGCTGGGCGACTACCGGCCGGATACGACGCAGCAGATGCTGGACCGGATCAATCTCACCCCGGCACCCCGCAGTTAGCCCGCAGGCCGGGCGATGGCGTAAACCGTCAATTTATTGCAGACTTGAACCTGCCTCCGGCGACCCGGCAGGCGGACAGTTGAAGGACCGAAGGCGATGAAAGGCATCATCCTGGCAGGCGGCGCCGGCACCCGGCTGCATCCGGCAACGGCCGTGACCAGCAAGCAGCTGATCCCGGTTTACGACAAGCCGATGATCTATCATCCGCTCACCACGCTGATGCTGGCCGGCATCCGTGAAATCCTGGTCATCACCACGCCGCGCGACCAGGCGGCCTTCAGCGGCCTGCTCGGCGATGGCAGCCAATGGGGCATCTCGATCACCTATGCCGTGCAGCCGGAGCCGAATGGTATCGCGCAGGCCTTTGTCATCGGTCGCGACTTCATCAACGGCGAGGGCTGCGCGCTGGTGCTGGGCGACAACATTTTCTACGGCGAAGGCTTCAGCGAGGTGCTGCGCCGCGCCGCCAGTATCCAGGACGGCGCCGTGGTATTCGGCTACTGGGTCGCCGATCCGGAACGCTATGGCGTGCTGGAACTGGGTCCGGACAGGAAAACGCCGACCGCGATCATCGAGAAGCCGGCCAATCCGCCGACCAACTGGGCGGTCACCGGGCTGTATTTCTACGACCGCGAGGTCTGCGACATTGCCGCCGGCCTGAAGCCGTCGGCGCGCGGTGAACTGGAAATCACTGATCTCAACAATGTCTATCTCAAGCGCGGCAAGCTGAAGGTCGAACTGTTCGGCCGCGGTTTTGCATGGCTCGATACCGGCACGCCGGACAGCCTGCTCGAAGCCTCGAATTTCATCGCCACGGTGGAAAAGCGTCAGGGCCTGAAGATCGCCGCGCCCGAAGAAGTGGCCTGGCGTCAGGGCTATATCGATGCGGCGCAGCTGGAAAAGCTGGCCGCCGCCTATAGCAAGAATGCCTATGGTCAGTATCTGCGCCGCCTGCTGACTGAAGCGCGCGAGCGTTAATCATGCGCATCATCGCCACTGATCTGCCCGACGTCTTCATCATCGAGATGAAGGTGTTTTCCGACGATCGCGGCTCGATCAAGGAATTGTGGAACGCGCCACGCTACCTCAATCAGGGCCTTGGCGTGCCCTCGGTGCAGACCAATTTTTCGCGCTCGCGTAAAGGGGTCATTCGCGGCCTGCATTACCAGGAGCCGCATGGCCAGGGCAAGCTGGTCAGCGTGCTGGCCGGCGAAGTCTTCGATGTCGCCGTCGATATCCGCAAGGGCTCGCCCACTTTCGGGCGCTGGACCGGCACACTGCTGAGCGGCGACAATCATCATCAGCTGTGGATTCCGCCGGGCTTCGCACACGGCTTCTCGGTGCTGAGCGATCAGGCCGATTTCATCTATCAGTGTACTGCGCCTTACGATCCGAGTTGCGAACATGCGATCCGCTGGAACGATCCGGCCATCGGCATTGACTGGAGAGTTTCCGATCCGGTGATCGCGAAGAAGGATATGGTGGCACCACTGCTGAGCGAGGCGAAGGTGCTGCCGCCGTATTATCCGCTGCCGCCGCTGATCGTGACCAACGGAAAGCATACGGACTGACGCATGCTGCGCGCCGTGGTGATCGGCAGGCAGGGACAGCTGGCGCGCGCGCTGGCTGAATTGTCCGGCGATAACGTCGCGGTCACCTGCATCGGCCGTCCGCAGCTTGACCTCGCACAACCTGAATCGATTGCGGCGGCTTTACAGGCTCTGCCTGCGGATATCGTGATCAATGCCGCGGCCTATACGGCGGTCGACAGGGCCGAAAGCGAGGCTGACCTGGCCTTTGCCATCAATCGCGATGGCGCTGCGGCTGTGGCGGCCGCCTGCGCGAATCGCAAACTGCCGCTGATCCATCTCTCGACCGACTATGTGTTCGATGGCGCCAAAGTCGGCGCCTGGCGTGAAACCGATGCCTGCCACCCACAAAGCGTCTATGGCGCCTCTAAACTGGCCGGCGAGCAGGCAGTGCAGGCGGCGTGGCCCGCAGCCATCATTCTGCGCACCGCCTGGCTACATAGCCCGTTCGGCAACAATTTCGTCAGGACCATGCTGCGGCTGAGCGGTGAGCGGGACCGCCTACGTGTGGTGGCCGATCAGCGTGGGTCGCCGAGCTACGCGCCTGACATCGCCGCGGCCATTGTCGCGCTGGCGAAGCAGGGTGGTCCGGGCGGCATTTTCCATCTGGCCGGCGCTGGAGCTGCTACATGGTATGAGGTGGCGGTTGAGACGATGCGCGCGGCCGGCCGCAGCATTCCCGTCGACGCGATCACCACGGCGGAATATCCGACGCCGGCAAAACGCCCGGCGAACTCGGTGCTCGATACCACGAAGATCGCCTCTGTCCACGGCATCCGCCTGCCACCCTGGCAGGACGGCGTGCAGCGTTGCGTGGCCCGGCTTCTGGCAGCAGGGAACTAGCCTGCCGGGGCGGTGTTGATCCGCCATGACGATCCGTATCGGAATCTCAGGCTGGACCTATAAACCCTGGCGCGGGGTCTTCTTCCCGAAAGGCCTGGCGCAAAAGCACGAGATGGCCTTTGCCGCGCGCAGCTTTCCCAGCATCGAAGTGAATGGCACCTTCTATGGCCAGCAGCGGCCGGAGATTTTCCAGCGCTGGCGCGACGGCACGCCGGAGGACTTCGTTTTCGCCATCAAGGCCTCGCGTTACATCACCCATATCCGCCGCCTGCGCGATGCGGAACGGCCGCTGGCGAATTTCCTCGCGCAGGGCATTCTCGCGCTGGCTGAGAAACTCGGCCCGATCCTGTGGCAGTTGCCGCCGAGCTACCGCTGCGATCCCGAGGCGCTGGAGGATTTCCTGAAACTGCTGCCGCATGATACCGAGGCGGCGGCGAAGCTGGCACGCAAGCATGACGCCAGTATGAAAGGCCGCGTCTTCCTCACGCCCGACAGAAAACGCCCGCTGCGCCATGCCATGGAAATCCGCCATGAAAGCTTCCGCGACGAACGTTTCGTGGCGCTGCTGCGCAAATACAAAGTGGGGCTGGTGGTGGCGGATACGGTGGAATGGCCGCGGCTGGGCGATATCACCGCCGATTTCGTCTATGCCCGTCTGCATGGCTCGGAGCAGCTTTATGCCAGTGGCTATTCCGATACGGCGCTGGATGACTGGGCGCGCTGGCTTCGCAGCTGGAGCAAAAGCCGGTCGCCGCGCGAGGTGGACAGGGTTTCAGCAGCGAAAGCGCGCGTGAAGGTGAAGGATATCTTTGTCTATTTCGACAACGATATGAAAGTGCGCGCGCCCTTCGATGCCCTGAAGCTGGCCCAGCGGCTGAAGGTGAAGGCAGGACTGCCGCCGCCGGAGGATTTCGTCAAAACCAAAATCCGCAGCCGTCGCTGAATGAAGGAGGCCGGTCAGGCTTTTTTCACGAAGCAGGTTTTCAGGACCAGGCCTTTCACTTTGTCGGTGCGGCCTTCGATTTCTTCCTCGTCGGCGGTGAGGTGGATATTCTTGATCACGGTGCCGCGTTTCAGCGTGGTGTTGGCGCCCTTCACCTTGAGATCCTTGATCAGGGTGACGGTGTCGCCCTCGGCCAGCAGGTTGCCGTTGCTGTCTTTCACATCCACGCCATCGTCTCCTGAATTGCAATGCGGTCCGGTGCGACGAAGTCTACTCCGGCACCGCCCAAACAAAAACCGCGGCGGAATGCTGTTCCGCCGCGGTTCATTGTCGCGGTTGGATTTACTTGTTAGCCGACCGGCCGTTCAGGATCTGATACAGGATGATGGCGCCGAAAGTGGCGGTGCCGATACCGCCCAGCGAGAAGCCGCCGAATTTCAGCATCAGATCGCCCGCGCCGACAGTGAGCGCCACGCCGACCGTGATCAGGTTGCGGGCGTTCGAGAAGTCGACCTTGTTCTCGACCCAGATGCGGCCGGCTGTCGCCGAGATCAGGCCGAACACCACCAGCGCCAGGCCGCCCAGCACGGGGCCAGGGATGGTGAGGATCAGCGCGCCGAATTTGGGCGAGAAGCCGAGCAGGATGGCGAAAAGCGCCGCGATCAGGAAGACCAGGGTGGAGAAGATCTTGGTCACCGCCATCACGCCCATGTTTTCCGCATAGGTGGTCATGCCGGTGCCTCCGCCGAAGCCCGACACCATGGTAGCAACGCCGTCGCCGAGGAACGCCTTGCCCAGCAGCGGATCGAGATTGCGGCCGGTCATCACGCCAATGGCCTTCACATGGCCCAGATTCTCCGCCACCAGGATAATGGCGACCGGCGCGATCAGCAGCATGGCCTTGGCATCGAAGACCGGCGCGGTGAAGTTCGGCATGCCGATCCAGGCGGCATTCATCACGCCGCTGAAATCGATCGGCTTGCCCATGCCGGCGCCATTCGCCAGCACGGCATAGACGACATACGCCGCCAGGCCGCCGAGCAGGATCGGCAGACGCTGCACCGTGCCCTTGGTGTAGACCGCGATCACGCCGACGGCGACCACGGTGAACAGCCCGATGAAGGCGTCGAAGCCGCTGGCGCTGACGCCCTTGACGGCAATCGGTGCCAGATTCAGCCCGATTACGGCGACGATGGCGCCGGTCACCACCGGCGGCATCAGGGTCTCGATCCAGCCGATGCCCGACTTCATCACGATGAGGCCGATGATGGCATAGAGCGCGCCGCAGGCGATGATACCGCCGAGCGCCAGACCGATATTGGCATTCGGGCCGCTGCCCGCATAAGCCGTCGCGGCAATCACCACGGCGATGAAGGAGAAGCTGGAGCCGAGATAGCTGGGCAACCGGCCGCCGGTGAAGAAGAAGAAAATAATCGTTGAGATGCCCGAGAACAGGATCGAGACATTCGGATCGAAGCCCATCAGCAGCGGCGCCAGCACGGTGGCGCCGAACATCGCCACCACATGCTGCAGGCCGAGTGCAATTGTCTGCCCCATCGGCAGGCGTTCATCCGGCGCGATCACGCCTCCAGTTTTCAGAGTCCAGCGCGACAGGATGCCGCCATCTGACTTTGCCATTGGTTTTCCCCTTTGTTTCTGAGCGCAGGTGTTTTGTTTCTAAGCGCAGGCCATCGACCGGCGGCGTTGGTCTTGCTTGTTTGCGAATCGGCCGCCACTCTTCGACTAAAGTCGATCATTCGACCTCGTCCCAAAGGTGTCAAATCCTGTTGTCGATTCGCGAAAAGGGAGAGTCGACAATAGTTTGCTGGATTGGCCCCGGCATCGGCGTTATAGTGGTCCGATAATAGTCCGTGTAAGGACTAAATGGGGGTGAGAAAACATGGCCATGCAGGATCGTCCGGTCATCATCATTGGCGGCGGCATCGGTGGGCTGGCGACAGCCCTGGCGCTGGCGCTGAAAGGCATCGGTTCGGTGCTGCTCGAGCAGTCGGCCGAATTCAAGGAAGTCGGCGCCGGTATTCAGCTGGGACCCAATGTGTTCCGCCGCTTCGAAGCGCTCGGCATCCGTGCCGCCATCGAAGCCGATGCGGTGTTTCCGGACAACCTGATCATGCGCGATGCCCTGACCGGCGAGGTCGTGACCAAAATTCCGATGGGCGATCAGGCGCGGGCGCATTGGGGCATGCCCTATGCGGTGACGCATCGCGCCGATCTGCACAATACCCTGCTGCAGGCCTGCATGGCGCAGAAGGCGATCACGCTGCGCACGAACGCCAAGGTGACCAGCTGGCAGGATACCGGCGATGGCGTAAGTGCGACGCTGGCTGATGGCGAGACAATTGCCGGCGATAGTCTGGTGGCCTGCGACGGGTTGTGGTCGCAGCTGCGCGCCGACATCGTCAACGACGGCAAGCCGCGCGTGTCGGGCCATATCGCCTATCGCGCCGTGCTGCCGGCCAGCGAGGTGCCGCAGGGCCAGTTCGAGAATAACGTCGTGCTCTGGGCCGGGCCGAAGACGCATCTGGTGCATTACCCGCTGCGCCGCGGCGAGTTGTTCAACCTGGTCGCGGTGTTCCATTCCAATCGCTACGAAGAGGGCTGGAATGCCTTCGGCGACGTGGAGGAGCTGAACGAGCGTTTCCAGAACCAGCAGCCGCAGGTGCATGCGCTGCTCGGCAAGATCGAGTCCTGGCGCATGTGGGTGCTGTGCGACCGCGAGCCGGTGGCGAACTGGACCAAGGGCCGCATCGTGCTGCTGGGCGATGCCGCGCATCCGATGCTGCAGTATCTGGCGCAGGGCGCCTGCATGGCCATCGAAGATGCCGTCTGCCTGGCCGATAAGATGGCCGCAAGGCGCGACGACCCCAATGCCGCCTTCCTGGCCTATCAGCAGGAACGCTATCTGCGCACGGCGCGGGTGCAGGTGATGGCGCGCGTCTATGGCGATTTCTATCACGCCACCGGGCCGGTGCGCGAATTGCGCAATGGTCTGTTATCAGGGCGCACGCAGGCGCAGGCTTATGCCGGCAATGACTGGCTCTATGGCGGCTGATTACAGCGCGCGCCAGACGATATAGCTGGCCACGACGAAAATCAGTCCGGCGAAGATGCGGTTCAGCAGGCCTTTGCGCCGTGCTGCCCGCGCCGCCATGCGCAGACCGAGAAAGCCGCCCAGCAGTCCGCCGGCAATGAACCAGCCGGCCGCGATCCAATGCACCTGGCCGGTGAGGGCATAATTCGCGGCTGTGGTGAAGCCGAAGCTGCCGACGGACAACAGCGAGGCAGCCACCGCATTGAGCATCGGCATGCCGCTGCCGGCCATCAGGCCCGGCACAACCAGGAAGCCGCCACCGATGCCGAAAAAGCCACTGGCCAGGCCGGTCAGCAGGCCGAGGATCGCGAGCTTCGGCAAGATGCGTGCGTTGAGCTGGACGTCGGGATTTCCGCCGGCCGCCTTGGGCCGCAGCATCGCGATTCCGACGGCGACCATGGCAGCCGCGAAAAACAGCAGCAGCTGGCGGCCATCCACCAGCTTGCCCAGCGTGGAGCCGATGGCCGCACCCAGCACGCCGCTGGCGGCATAGACAGCGGCGCAGCGCCATTTCACTGGCTGCTGCCGCGCATGCATGGCGAGATTGGCAAAGGCATTGACCGAGACGGCCAGCGCGCTGGTGCCGATGGCGAGATGTGTATCCGCCAGGCCGACGAGATACAGCAGCGTCGGCACGGCGAGAATCGAGCCGCCGCCGCCGACCAGCGCCAGCGCGAAGCCGACCGCGCCGCCCGAAGCCAGTGCCCAGGCTGTCTGTGCTGCCGTAAGCGTCAGCATGATCAGAGCGCGTCGAGCGGGATTTTCAGATAGCGCGTGCCGTTGTTCTCCGGCGGCGGTAGCTTTCCGGCGCGCATGTTGACCTGCACTGAGGGCAGGATCAGGCGCGGCATGTCCAGCGTGGCATCGCGTTTGCGCCGCATGGCGACGAAACTGTCCTCATCCACGCCGTCATGGACATGGACATTGCGGGCGCGCTCTTCCGCCACCGTGGTTTCCCAGCGATAGTCGTCGCGCCCCGGCGCCTTATAGTCGTGGCACATAAACAGGCGGGTTTCCGGCGGCATCGCGAATATCTTGCGGATCGAGCGATAGAGTTCGCGCGCATCGCCGCCCGGGAAGTCGCAGCGCGCCGTGCCGTAATCGGGCATGAACAGCGTGTCACCAACAAAGGCGGCATCCCCGATCACATAGGTCATGCAGGCGGGCGTATGGCCGGGCGTGTGCAGGACGCGCGCTTCGATGGTGCCGATGCGGAAGCTTTCGCCATCGCGGAACAGATGATCGAACTGGCTGCCGTCGCGTGCGAATTCGGTGCCGGCGTTGAACACCTTGCCGAACACATTCTGCACGACGGTGATGTTGAAGCCGATGCCGATCCGGCCGCCGAGCTGCTGCTTGAGATAGGGCGCTGCCGAAAGGTGATCGGCATGGACATGGGTTTCCAGGATCCAGTCGAGCGTCAGGCCCTGCTGGCGGATGAAGGCGATGATGCTGTCCGCCGAGGCAGTCTTGGTCCGCCCGGCGGCCGCATCGTAATCCAGCACCGAGTCGATGACGGCGCAGGTCTTGGTCGCAGGGTCGGCCACGACATAGCTGACCGTGTTGGTCGGCTCGTCGAAAAAGGCATGCACTTGCGGGTTCATCGCAGGCTCCATCACGCGGCGAGGAATTTGCGGTTCCAGGGCATCGCCGCGAGCAGGCGCGCCATGCCGCAGAAACCGGTGAGCCCGGCCATCATCAGGCCGGCGCCGACGAAGCCGCTGAGCAGGATGAACCAGGGCGAGACGAACCAGGCCAGAACAGCACCAAGGAAGGCCATCCCGCCGGCCGTGATCTGCACCTGGCGCTGCAGGTCGAGCGGCGCATCGGCATTGAAATGCACCGGCAGTCCGGCGCGTTTCCAGCCATCCAGACCGCCCTCGAGCACATAGGCTTCGCGGAAACCCTTGGCCAGCAGGCGGGCGGCATTCATCGCGGTGCGATTGCCGCTGCGGCAGGTGAAGACGACGGCCTTGCCGTGTTCGGTGTCGAAATCGTGGTTATCGATGGCGCTCAGCGGCACCAGACGTGCGCCGTGGATATGCTCGCGTGCATATTCGGCGGGTTCGCGGATATCGATCAGCACCACGCTGTCGGCCTGCAGGCGACGCTGCAATTCAGTCGGCGCGATTTTCGGGATAGACATGGGGGACTCCTGGTCAGCGTTGGGATGGTTTGCAGAACTGCTCGTAGAGCAGGCCGATCATCGCCTCGATGCGAGGATCGGCGAGGCGGTAGTAGATCGTCTGGCTGTCGCGGCGGGTGGCGACCAGCCCGTCCTCGCGCAGCTTGGTCAGGTGCTGCGACAATGCGGACTGACTGAGGCCCACGGTCTCCGCCAGCGCACCGACGGACTGCTCGCGGCCGACCAGCTGGCACAGAGTCAGCAGGCGCTTTTCATTGGCGAGCGCGCGCAGGAAGCGACTGGCTTCAGCGGCGCTGGCTTTCAACTGGTTCAGGTCGGCATTCATGTTTGTGTGGCCTTAACATTAGATATTACTAAATTAGATAATACTAATATAAAAGTCAAGACCGGTTGTGTGGAAATCGGGTGTCCGGGAAAATACGAGGTATTAGTTGGGCTTGCGGACGAAGATGGTCAGCAGCATGGCGATGAAGATGCCGCCCGAGCCGAGCGCGAAGAGCAGATCGTAGGAATGCGTCCGGTCGAAAAGCCAGGAAAACAGATAGCCGACGCCGGCCGAGGCGCCGGCAAAGCCGGCAGTCAGCCAGCCCCAGACCTTGCGATGCGCGCCGAAGCCGACCAGTTCGGCCACGCGGCCCGAGGCCAGCGCCGAGATGCCCGGCGTCATCATGCCAACGGTGACGGCCGAAACGCCGAGTGCGATGGGATGCTGCGAGACGAGCGGGATCGCGATGGCGGCGCTCTTGATCGTGAGTACGCCGATGATGCTGCGATAGAAGCCGAACCATTCGGCCGCGAAGCCGACCAGCAGCGGACCGCAGAGCGCGCCGACGCCGAACAGCACCCAGACCAGGCCGCCGGCCGCCACGCCGCGCTCCAGGCCGCGCGCCACATAGTCGGCCAGGAATACCGTGTGCGGCACGAAGCCGGCGGAGTCGATCGTATAGGCCGCCAGCAGCAATGCGACGGGCAGGGTGAAGGCGCGCGCCGGCGCGGCCTCAGCCGGCGGCGGCGGCAGGGCGGCATCGCCATCCCACTGTTTCCAGGTCAGCGCCGCGATCAGCAGCGCCAGCAGCCCCATGCCGGCCCAGATCGCCGCCGGGCCGAAACCGGCCAGCGCCGGCACCAGCGTGCCCGAAATGATGATGCCCGAGCCGACGCCGGTAAAAATAATACCGTTGGCACGGCCGCGCTGCGTCATCGGCGCGCGTGACAGGATCAGTGGAATCGCGCCGACCATCAGCAGACCGCCGGTGAAGCCGGCGAGGAAGCGCCAGGGCGCGAACCAGAGGAAGCCCCAGGGCAGGGCGCAGGCGATCAGGCTGACCGCAACTGTCACCATCGAGATGCGGGTGAGCAGCGGCACCGGGATCAGCCGGCTCAGCGTGGCGGCGAACAGGCTGCCGAACACATAGCCGAACAGGTTGGTGGCGCCGAGATAGCCGGCATCGCCGACGCTGAGCCAGCCCTGCTCGATCAGCACCGGCATCAGCGGCGTGTAACCGAAACGCCCGATGCCCAGACCAAGCAAAAGCGCGCCGAGGCCGGCAAGGGCATTGCGGATGGCGGGACTGATCATCGGACTGTCAAAGGCACGCGGCTGGGTGAGGCAAACGGCATGTTAGCCTGCCGCCACCACTGCGACGACCGACAGCGCCATAAATTTACGCGATGGCTCCTATGCGTTTTCGCACAGGATCAGGCTCATTTGCCGAGCAGGCCTTTCAGCTTGTCGGTCGTGCCGCCGCCGCTCGTTCCGCCAGTTGCTCCACCCGTGCTGCCGCCGAGCAGGCCGCCGGCCTGGTTCTTTAGGAGATCGCCAGCCTGTTTCTGCAACTCGGCGGTGGCGGCGCGCGAGGCCTGCGCGCTGATCGCGCCGATCACCTTGTCAGCCACTTCGGCCGGCGTCGCGCCGCCCTTGTCCTTGCCGATATCCTTCAACTGGATGGTGGGCAGGGGTACGGACAGCGTGCGGCTCTGCAGCGCCTGGTGGGTCACGGAGACCTTACCGTCGCGGATCACCAGATTCTCGATGATCACTTTCTTTTCCGGCTGCTTGCTGGCCGATTGGCCCGGATCGCCGGCACTCTTGTTCGGCTCGGTCTTGCCGCCGCTGAACTTGGCGGCATAGGACTGCACGTTCTTCTGGATGGCCTCCAGGTTGCCGCCGGTGCCGGCATATTCATACAGCACGGCGGGCTGCAGGATGGTCACATCCTTCACCACGATGGTGTTGGACTGCAGCGTGGCAAGATCCAGCGCCACCTTGATGTCGCCCAGCATGATGGCATCATTGCTGCTGTAGCCCTTGGGGTTCTTCACCGCCAGGGCGCTGAGTTCGCCGCTGCCGGCGGTGGGCGACAGCTTGACGGATTTCAGCGTCACGCTCGCCTGGGTGGCTTCCGAGCCATAGCGCTCGATCACCGCCTTCACGATGCTGTCCAGGTTGGAGGCGAAGTAATAGGCGGCGCCGGCAATCGCGATCACGACGATGGCGAGGGCAAGAGCGATTTTCTTCATCATGGCGGTATGTCCTCCCGGTACAGCCAGCGTGGCTTCCGACAGGTCCGGATTATCCGCCCGTCCGCCGGGTGGCAGCAATAGTCCTGTGTCATGCCCTAGCCAGCCTGCGCGAATCTGGCTAATGTTGCTCCAACTGATATATGAGATGGGAGTAGACATGTCCGGGACTCTGCCGGCCGATCCGTTGGCGGATCGTCTGGGCCGCTGCTACGCCTCCGCCGTGCATGACGTTCTGCGCGCCCAGGGGCATGACAACTGCCTGCTGCCCTACGACATCCGCCCGCTGAATATCAAACACACGCTGGCCGGCGAGATCTGGACCGTCAGCGGCCATATCGATCGCACCCGCTCGGCGCATGAAACCCTGCTGGAATGGACCGGCGTGTTATCAAAAGCGCCGGGCGGCAAGGTGGTGATCTGCCAGCCCAACAACAGAGAAGTGGCGCTGATGGGCGAGCTGTCGGCTTCGGCGCTGCAACTGAAAGGCGTGCGCGGCTATATCGTCGATGGCGGCTGCCGCGATGCGGCGATGATCGACGAGATCGATTTTCCCACCTGGTGCAGCTTCTACACGCCATCCGATATCGTGGCGCGCTGGGTGCCGGACAGTTTCGGCGCGCCGATTACCATCGGCACCGTCACGATCTGCACCGGCGATTATGTGATCGCCGACCGCGACGGCATCGTGATCATCCCCGGGGCCATGGCCGAGGCGGTGATCGCGCGCACCGAAGAGGTGATGAGCACCGAAGGCGAGGTCCGGCGCCATATCATGGCCGGCATGGATCCGCAGGAAGCCTACAAGCGCTATGGAAAATTCTGAGACAGACCCGCGTCTGCTGGTGCTCGCGCCGGGCGACAATATCGCCGTGGCGCGGCTCGAGATTGCCGCCGGCACACTTTTGCAGGTGGCGGGCCGCAGCGTGACCCTGCAGCGCGCGATGGGCTTCGGCCACAAGATTGCCTTGCGCGAGATCGCCGCCGGCGAGCGGATCGTGAAATACGGCGCGCCGATCGGCAGTGCCACGGAAGCGATTCCGCTGGGCGGCTATGTCCATAGCCACAATCTGGCCAGCGACTATATGGCGAGCACCGTACCGGTGGAGGCTGCTCTATGACTCACATGCGCGGCTGGCGCCGCTCCGATGGCCGCAAGGGCATCCGCAATTATGTGGCCGTGGCCTATCTGGTCGAATGTGCCCATCACGTCTCGAAGGAAATCGCCTGGCCCTACGGCGAAGCCGGCGCGCATGTGATCGGTTTCCCCGGCTGCTATCCCAATGCCTATGCGCTGAAGATGATGCAGCGGCTCTGCACGCATCCGAACGTGGGCGCCGTGCTGCTGGTCTCGCTGGGTTGCGAGGGCTTCAACAAGAAGCTGCTGGAACGCACGATCAAAGACAGCGGCCGTCCGGTGCGGCTGCTGGCGATTCAGGAAAACGGCGGCACCCGCGCCACCATCGAAAAGGGCAGGCAGTGGGTTGAAGCGCAGCTGAAAGATCTGGCCGCGCAGCCGACCGAGCCGATGGAGGTCTCCGAACTGGTGGTCGGCACGATCTGCGGCGGTTCGGATGCCACATCGGGCCTGACTGCCAATCCGGCGATGGGTCGTGCCTTCGATTTCCTGGTGCAGGAAAAAGCCGCGGCGATCTTCGAGGAAACCGGCGAGTTGATCGGCATGGAAGGTTGGATGGCCGAACGCGCCATCACGCCGGAACTGGGCGATGAGTTGAAGGCCTGCGTAGCGAAAGCCGCGCGCTATTACGAAACGCTGGGCTATCCCAGTTTCGCACCGGGCAATGCCGATGGCGGGCTGACCACCATCGAGGAGAAGTCGCTCGGCGCCTATGCGAAAAGCGGCGCCTCGCCGATCAGCGGCATCATCAAGCCGGGCGATATTCCGCCGCGTGGTGGGCTGTATCTGCTCGATGTCGTGCCCGATGGCGAGGTGCGCTTCGGCTTCCCCAATATCAGTGACAATGCCGAGATCGCCGAACTCATCGCCTGCGGCTCGCATGTCATCCTGTTCTCGACCGGGCGCGGCTCAGTCGTGGGCTCGGCGCTGGCCCCGGTGATCAAGGTCTGCGCCAATCCGCGCACCTTCGCGCGCATGGCCGACGACATGGATGTGAATGCCGGGCGGATTCACGAAGGTACCGCCGATCTGGATACCGTGGGCCGCGAAATCTTCGACCTGATCCAACAGGTCGGCGCCGGCGCGATGACCAAATCCGAAGGCTTGGGCCATCAGGAATTCATCCTCACCTACAAAAGCTTTGAACCGATCGGTCCGGCCTGCCTGCCGGCGGTTGCGTAATATTTGGCGCGTAAACACAGGAGACAGGCATGCGTTTGGAAGGCAAGACGGCGGTGGTCACGGCGGCAGCGCAGGGTATCGGCCGCGCATCCGCGATTGCGTTTGCCCGTGAGGGCGCCTCGGTGATCGCCACCGACATCAACGAGGCCAAGCTGAAGGAACTCGGCAGCCTGCCGAATATCCGCACCCACAAGCTGGATGTGCTGAATCCCGACGCCATCACCGCTTTCGCCAGGGAGACGGGCGCGGTGGATGTGCTGTTCAACTGTGCCGGCTTCGTACATCACGGCACGATTCTGGAAACCGAAGAGAAGGACTGGGATTTCTCCTTCGACCTCAATGTGCGGGCGATGTATCGCATGGTGAAGGCCTTCCTGCCGGCGATGATCGCCAGCGCCAAGGGCGGCTCCATCGTCAACATGTCGTCGGCCTGCTCCTCAGTGAAGGGCGCGCCGAACCGCTTTGTCTATGGCACCACCAAGGCGGCCGTGATCGGCATGACCCGTTCGCTGGCGGCCGATTTCATCAAGCAGGGCATTCGCGCCAATGCGATCTGCCCCGGCACGATCCAGACACCCTCGCTGGATGACCGCATCGCGTCGCAGGCCGCGACGGCCGGCGGCCTCGAACAGGCGCGCTCCGGTTTCGTGGCGCGTCAGCCGCTCGGCCGGCTTGGCACGCCCGAGGAGATCGCCGCATTGGCTGTCTATCTCGCCTCCGATGAATCCGCCTTCACCACCGGCACCATCCACGTCATCGATGGCGGCTGGACGATCTAACAGGAGACACCCATGAAACTGCTGCGTTACGGCCCGGTGGGCCAGGAAAAACCCGGCCTGCTCGATGCCACCGGCACGTTGCGCGACCTGTCCACGACGGTGCCGGATATCAGCGGCAGCTCGCTCAGCCCCGCTGGTCTGGACAAGCTGAAGTCGCTCGATCCGCAGGCGCTCAAGGCCGTGCCGGGCAATCCGCGCATCGGGCCCTGCGTCGGTCATGTCGGCAAGTTCATCTGCATCGGGCTCAATTATTCCGACCACGCCGCCGAGACTGGCGCGACCGTGCCGCCCGAGCCGATCATTTTCATGAAGGCGACCTCGGCGATCACCGGGCCGAACGATGACGTGATCATCCCGAAGAACTCCGAGAAGACCGACTGGGAAGTCGAACTCGGCGTCGTGATCGGTTCGGTGGCGCGCTATGTCAGCGAAGCCGATGCGATGAAGCATGTCGCCGGCTACTGCCTGATCAACGACGTGTCGGAACGCGCCTTCCAGACCGAACGCCACGGCCAGTGGACCAAGGGCAAGAGCTGCGACAGTTTCGGCCCGATCGGCCCCTGGCTGGTGACCGCCGACGAGGTGCCCGATCCGCAGAACCTGGCGATGTTCTGCGATGTGAACGGCAAGCGCTTCCAGAACGGTTCGACCAAAACCATGGTCTATGGCGTGCGCTACTTGATCAGCTATCTCAGCCAGTTCATGTCGCTGCAGCCGGGCGATATCATCTCGACCGGCACGCCGCCGGGTGTCGGCATGGGGCAGAAGCCGCCGCTCTATCTGAAGGACGGCGACAAGATCCATCTCGGCATCGCCGGCCTGGGCGAACAGCACCAGACTGCGCGAAATTATAAGGGTTGAGTAAGCCTTCTCAGATCGGTTCGGGCGCTTTGCGCCCGACCGACTGGAAGAAGGCGTCCACCGCAGCGCGGCGCGGGATCGGCGCCACCGCACCATAGCCGATGGTGGTGAGCGCGGCCGCCGCATTGGCATAGGCCACGGCCTCCAGCGGCGAGGCGCCGCGCACCAGTTCCGCCAGGAAGGCGCCATCGAAACAGTCGCCGGCACCGGTGGCATCCACCGTCGGTACGCGATGGCCGGGCAGGCGCCAGCGGCCCTCGCTGTTGGCCACGATCACGCCGTCAGAGCCGCATTTCAGCACCACCAGCGGAATGCCCATGCCGCGATAGTGGTCGAGGATGGCGAGCGGATCGCTCAGGCCGGTCAGTGCGGTGGCGTCTTCCAGGCTGGGCAGGGCGATGTCGCTCTGCTTCAGCGCGGCATGGATAGCGTCGCGCGCGGTTTCCAGCGGCCAGAGCTTGAGCCGCAGGTTGGTATCGAAGGACACCAACTTGCCGGCCTTGCGCATGCGGGCCATCGCGGCCATCGCGGTGTCTCGTAAAGACGCGCTGACGGCCAGCGTGATGCCGGAGACATGCAGCAGCCTAGCCTGTTCCAGTGCGTCGCCGGGCAGGTCGGGCGGGGTCATATGGCTGGCGGCCGAGCCTTTGCGGTAATAGGTGAAGGTATGGCCCGCCGCACCATGGGTGACGAAATAAATCGCGGTCGGCATGTCGCTACGGCGGCCGACCGTGCTGGTATCCACCTGTTCGCGCTGCCAGAGATCGAGCAGCAGGTCGCCGAACACATCCTGGCCGACCAGTGTGCAATAGGCCGATGCGGCGCCCTGGCGCGCGGCGGCAATGGCGCAGTTCGAGGTATCGCCACCATAGCCGCGCAGATACTGGTCGCTGTCGGCGCCGCCGGTCTGGTTGAACTCGACCATGGCTTCGCCGAGGCAGAGGATGTCGAAGGGCATCGTCCGGGCGTCTCCCTTTATGACCGCAGGCTGGCCTATCTTTCCTAGCCGACAGGCGCGGCTAGGGCAAGCCAACTGACATATCAGATACTATCTGGCTTGATGCCACCCTGATGCCGCTGCTACGCTATACGCCGCGTAGGCAGGAAGGTCCGTCCGTCATGGCAAAAGCTGGCACAGCACGCACAACGCGGCTGGAACGCCCGAAATCCCTCACCGAACTGGTCAAGGACCATGTCCGTGGGCGGATCACCAACGGCGAGTTGGCGCTCGGCGAGGCGCTTTCAGAGAATGTTCTAGCGGCTCAGCTCGGGATTTCCAAGACCCCGGTGCGCGAGGCTTTGCTGCAGCTCAAGCTGGAAGGTCTGGTCGACATCCAGCCGCAGCGGGGTAGTTTCGTATTCTCGCTGGCGCCCGAAGAGGCTGCCGAGATGTGCCAGTATCGCGTGATCCTGGAAGCCGCTGCTCTGCGCGATGCATTGCAGAACGACGAAGCCGGACTGGTCGACGCGCTGGAGCAGAATGTGAAGCGCATGGCCAAGGCGGTGGCCGATGGCGACATGCCGGCCTATCGCCGGCTCGACACCGAATATCATCGCCATATCCTGGCGCGCGCCAACAACCGCTTTCTGACGCTCGCGCACCAGCAGCTGGAAATGAAGATCCAGGCGCTGCGCGCCAGCGTCACCTCGAAGGAGCGCACGGTGGGCGACTCGCTGGCCGAGCATCAGAATATCGTGAAGCTGCTGCGCGCCAAGGAAAAGACCAAGGCGATGAACCTGCTGGGCGTGCATATCCGCGCCGCGTCGCGCGATTACCAGATCATCCTGCATGAACAGGCCCGCGGCCGCTCTGAAAGGCGGAGCGGCTAGGCATGTCCGATCGCGCCGTGAGTACAGCGGGGACGGTGGAGGCCGGCCATTGGCGCGGCATCGTCTTCATGCTGCTCGGCACTGCGCTGTTCACCTTCAACGACGCGCTCGGCAAATGGATGGTCGCCAGCGTCGCCGTGGGTCAGCTGCTGTTCATCCGTTCGGCAGCGGCGATGGTCGTGCTGGTGCCGATGGTCCACAAGGCCGGCTGGCGCAAAACCTTCGTGCTGGCGCAGCCCGGCCGGCATGCGCTGCGCCTGGCCTTCATCGTGGCCGAAGTCGCCTGCTTCTATCTGTCCGTGCGCTACCTGCCGCTGGCCGATGTGATGTCGGTCTATCAGGCGACGCCGCTGATCGTGACCATCCTGGCGATTCCGCTGCTGGGTGAGGCAGTCGGCTGGCGTCGTGGCCTTGCGGTCGGTCTCGGCTTTATCGGCGTTCTGCTGGTGCTGCAGCCCGAGGGCGGCGTGTTCACCATGCCGGCGCTGATCGCCCTGGGCGGTTCGGTCGCCTATGCGCTGATGATGATCGTCACCCGCCAGCTGCGCGAAACCAGCGCGCTGTCGCTGATCGTCTACCACACGCTCGCCGTCGGTTTGGCCGGTCTGCTGACACTGCCCTGGGGCTGGGCCGAGGTGGATGCGATGGGCATCGTGTATCTGGTGCTGATCGGCGTGGTCGCCACGGCGGCGCATGCCTGCGTCAACCAGGGGCTTCGCCTTGCGCCGGCCGCCGTGGTGGTGCCTTACACATACACGTCTCTGCTCTGGGCGATCCTGCTCGGCTGGCTGTTCTTTGCCGATCTGCCGACACCGCTGATGCTGGTGGGAGCGGGGATCATTGTTGCCAGCGGATTGTTCGTCCTGCATCGCGAACGCCAGATCAAGGCCGGATAGGCCGTAAAAGACCAGAAGTCTCGAGGGAGCCCCAAATGACCGAGAAGAAAAACGACAAGAAAAAGCTGCGCAGCCGCGAATGGTTCGACAACCCGCATGATCCGGGCATGACCGCGCTGTATCTCGAACGCTACCTGAATTTCGGCCTCACGCTGGCCGAGTTGCGCGGTGGCAAGCCGATCATCGGCATCGCCCAGTCGGGCAGCGACCTGTCGCCCTGCAACCGCCATCACATGGATCTGGCGACGCGCATCCGCGACGGTATCCGCGATGCCGGCGGCATCCCGATGGAGTTTCCCACCCATCCGATCCAGGAAACCGGCAAGCGGCCCACCGCGGCGCTTGACCGCAACCTGCTCTACATGACGCTCGCTGAACTGCTCTATTCCTATCCGCTCGATGGCGTGGTGCTGACCACCGGCTGCGACAAGACCACGCCGGGCATGCTGATGGCGGCGGCCACCGTGGATATCCCCGCCATCGTGCTGTCGGGCGGCCCGATGCTGGACGGCTGGTACAAGGGCATGCGTGCCGGTTCCGGCACGGTGGTCTGGTTCGCACGCCAGGAACTGGCGGCCGGCCGCATAAACTACGACCAGTTCCTTGAAATGGTGGCATCGTCGGCGCCCAGCCCGGGCCACTGCAACACCATGGGCACGGCGCTGTCGATGAACAGCATGGCCGAAGCGCTCGGCATGTCGCTGCCCGGCTGCGCCTCGATCCCGGCGCCGTATCGCGAACGCGCGCAGATGGCCTACGAGACCGGTCGCCGCGCCGTCGAGATCGTGCATGAAGATTTGCGCCCGTCGAAGATCATGACGCGCAAGGCCTTCGAGAATGCCATCGTCGCCGCCAGTGCGCTCGGCGCCTCCACCAACTGCCCGCCGCATCTGAATGCCATCGCGCGCCATATCGGCGTCGAGTTGGATGTGAAGGACTGGGACAAGGTGGGCTACGATATCCCGCTGCTGGTCAATCTGATGCCGGCTGGCGAATATCTCGGCGAAGGCTTCCATCATGCCGGCGGCGTGCCGGTGGTGATGCGCGAGCTGCTCGAAGCCGGTAAGCTGCATGCCGATGCGCTGACCGTGAACGGCAAGACGATGGGCGAGAATGTGAAGGCTGCGGTCTGCGAGGACCGCAACGTCATCAAGCCCTACAAGCAGCCGATGCTGCCGGAAGCCGGCTTTGCCGTGCTCTCGGGCACGCTGTTCGACTCTGCCGTGATGAAGACCTCGGTGGTGTCGCCTGAATTCCGCAAGAAGTATCTCGAACGTCCTGGCGATCCGAATGCCTTCGAGGGCACTGCCATCGTCTTCGAGGGGCCGGAGGATTACCACGCACGCATCAACGATCCGAAGCTGCCGGTCGATGAGAACAGCATTCTCGTGATCCGTGGCACCGGGCCGATCGGTTATCCCGGCGCTGCTGAAGTGGTGAATATGCTGCCGCCCGACCGGCTGGTGAAGCAGGGCATCAACCTGCTGCCCTGTATCGGCGATGGCCGCCAGAGCGGTACGTCCGGCAGCCCGTCGATCCTCAATGCCTCGCCGGAATCGGCGGTCGGCGGCGGCCTCGCGCTGCTGCAGACCGGCGACAAGATCCGGATCGACCTGAACAAGCGCAGCGCCGATATCATGATTTCCGCCGAGGAGCTGGAAAAACGCCGCAAGGCCTGGGTGCCACCCAAGCTGGTCAACCAGACGCCGTGGCAGGAACTGCAGCGCAAGTACGTCGGACAATTGTCCACAGGCGGCTGCCTCGATTTCGCGACGGATTACCAGAAGATCGCCGAGACCTTCGGGGTTCCGCGACACAATCACTGACGGCACGAAACCCGGCATAAACACCGCATAACTTGTGTGTCGTGCAGGGCTTGGCAGGGCGCGCCGGGCTGGCTAAACTGATATATAAGATGCAACCGCCGGGGAGTTGGCGGGGCATTTAATGACATCCAGAACCCACAACGGGTCTGTTCCAGGGAGGTACAAGAAGATGCGTAAAGCATTGGGCCTGATTCTCGCGTCCACCGCAGTTGCCGGCGTCGCCGGTTTCGCCATGCCCGCCGCTGCCCAGCAGACGGTGACGGTGTGGTTCACCAAGGGCTTCTACGAGGCCGAAGACAAGGCGCTCTACGCCTTCATCGATCGCTTCGAGAAAAAGCATAACGCCAAGGTGCAGCTCAGCCTGTTCAGCACCGAAGACATCATCACCAAGACGGTGAGCGCCGTTGAGGCGAAAACGCCGCCCGATGTCGGTTTCGGCACCACCTACGATTTCCGCACCACTGGCAAATGGGCTTTCGACAACAAGATCGAGGACCTGACCGACATCATCACGCCGATGAAGGACCGCTTCCTGCCCGGCACGCTGGAGACGGTCTATCTGCAGAATGGCACGGCCAAGAAGAAGGCCTATTACGCCATGCCGGTGCAGCAGCAGACGATCCATACCTTCTACTGGAAGGACATGATCGAGGAAGCCGGTTTCAAGGCGTCTGACATTCCGACCGACTGGAAGGGCTACTGGTCCTTCTGGTGCGACAAGGTGCAGCCGGCGCTGCGTGCCAAGGGCAAGCGCGTCTATGGCGTCGGCCATCCCAGCTCGATTGCCGCCTCTGACACTTTCTACAGCTTCCTCACCTTCGTGAATGCCTACGATGCCTCGCCGGTCGACAAGGACGGCAAGCTGCTGGTGGACAATCCGAAGGTGAAGCAGGGCCTGGTCAACGCGCTGAAGGATTACACCGAGGTCAACCTGAAGGGTTGCACGCCGCCATCCTCGGTGACCTGGACCGACACCGACAACAACGTCAACTTCCACAACAAGACGACCGTGATGACGCATAACGCGACCATCTCGATCCCGTCGTCGCATCTGGACAATGCCAACAAGGGCGATGCCCAGGCCAAGAAGAACTACGATGAGCTGATCCAGACTGCCGGCTGGCCGAAAAAGCCCGATGGCGGCACGCTGCCCAACCTGGCCGCTGTGAAGACCGCCGTGGTCTTCGCCGATGCCAAGCAGAAGGTGCTGGGCAAGCAGTTCCTCGCCATGCTGCTGGAAGACGAAAACCTCAATCCCTTCGTCGAAGGCGCGCTGGGCCGCTGGTTCACCGTGACCAAGGCGGGCGCCGATCGTCCGTTCTGGAAGGATGGCTCGGACCCGCATCGCAAGCAGGTCTATCAGCAGTTCATCACCGAAGGCACGATCCCCTTCCAGTTCGTCTATGACTACCACTTCACCACGATCAACGCCGAGAATGTCTGGGGCCGTGCCATTGCGCGCGTCGCCGGCGACAAGATTCCGGCGGAGCAGGCGGTCGATGAGATGATCGCCCGCATCAAGGTCCTGGTAGCTCAGTAAGCACAGCGTAAAGGGAGGGCGCGACAATGGTGTCACTCGCGCAGGACGTCGCGCCCTCCAGCCGCTCCGGCCGCCTGTCGGCCGAAGCGACCTGGGGGCTCATTATGCTGCTCCCGTATATCGCGATTTTTCTGACCTTCGTGCTGTATCCGGTCGGCTATGGCCTCTATCTCGGCACCGAGGTGAAGGCCTATCAGCGCATCTTCGACGATCCGATCTTCCTGCGCACGCTGGCCAACACCGTGATCTTCTTAGGCTTGGCGGTGAATCTCAAACTGATGCTGGCGCTGCTGCTGTCCGGCTTCTTCGTACATGAACGGCGCTGGATCCGCTGGCTCAGCTTCATCTTCATCCTGCCCTGGGCGATACCCTCGATTCCCACCATCCTGTCCTTCCGCTGGATGCTGAATGCGGAATGGGGCATGATCAATTCGCTGATCTTCCAGTTCACCTTCCAGGATGGTCCGGGCTGGCTGCTCGATCGCGTCTATGGCCTGGGCTCGATCATCACCATCCATATCTGGAAATATCTGCCCTTCTGGACACTGATCCTGGTCGCCGCGCGGCTGACCATCTCGAAGGATCTGTATGAGTCGGCCGATGTCGACGGCGCCAGCGGGCTGCAGAAATTCCTCTACATCACCTTCCCCGGCGTGCGGAACATGTACATCACGTCGACCTTGCTCTCGACGATCTGGACCCTGGGCGACTTCAACTCGATCTACCTGCTCACCGGCGGCGGCCCGGCCGATTCGACGCAGGTGCTGGCCACGTTGGGCATCCGCTATGCCTTCGGCATGAGCGAGGTGCGCGCCGGCGTCGCCACCATCATCGTGGCCTTGCCCTTCATGGTGCCGATTGTCGTGCTGATGGTGAAGCGTCTGCGTGGAGAAGACCGATGAGCCCGCGCAAGGCATTTGACGAAGCCCGGCTCATGCTGGTCGGGCTGCTGATCCTGATCTGGACCCTCATCCCGATCTACCATCTGTTCGTCATGTCGATCACGCCGCAGGCCGAGGCCTTCGCCGGTGCGGTCTGGCCCAAAACGCCGACGCTCGACAACTACACGACCGTGCTGACCCAGGGGCATTACTTCCTCGGCCATTTCTGGCTGCAGCTGTTCAATTCCGCCATGGTGGCGGTGGCGGTCGCGGTGCTGACGCTGGTCATCGGCACCTGCGCCAGTTTCGCGATCAGTCGCCTGCGCGTGCGGATCGGCGAGACCGTGTCGAACCTCGCGCTGCTGACCTACCTGATCCCGGCCGCCTTCCTGGCGATCCCGATGTACGCCACGATGGGGCAATACGGCCTGCTCGGCAGCCGCTGGTCGCTGATCCTCACCATGGTCACCTTTGCCAGCCCCTATGCGATCTGGATGCTGCGGCAATATGCCGACAAGCTGCCCTATGAGTTGGACGAGGCCGCGCGCATCGATGGCGCCAGCCCGATCCAGATTTTCTGGCTGATCTACCTGCCGCTGATGATGCCCTCGATGGTGGCGATCGGCACCTATGCTTTGCTGCTGGCCTGGAACGAGTATCTCTACGCTTTCCTGCTGCTGTCGTCGGATACGGAAATCACCCTGGCGGTGGCGCTCGGCCATTTCCTCAGCACCGACGACGCGCCGTGGAACCTGCTGATGGCGACCGGGATCATCTATGCCCTGCCGCCGGCGGCGATCTATTACGCCTTCCGCCGCTACATGGTGGCCGGCCTCACCGCGGGGGCGGTGAAGTCGTAAACGTCAGTACGAGACAAGAAAAAGAGTCAGGGAGTTTGCAATGGCGAGTGTGAGCGTTGAGGCGGTGCGTAAGCGCTATGGCGCCCTGGAAGTGATTCACGGCATCGATATCCAGATTCCCGATGGCGAATTCGTCGTGCTGGTCGGGCCGTCCGGCTGCGGCAAATCCACCCTGCTGCGCATGATCGCCGGGCTGGAGGAGATTTCCGGCGGCGTGATCCGCATCGGCGACAAGGTGGTGAACGAGGTGCCGTCCAAGGACCGCGACATCGCCATGGTGTTCCAGAATTACGCGCTCTATCCGCATATGACGGTGCGCGAGAATATGGGCTTTTCGCTGAAGCTGCGCAAAGCCGAGCGCGGCGTGATCGCCGAGCGCGTCAAGAAGGCCTCGCAGATTCTCGGCCTCGATCCCTATCTCGAGCGCTATCCGAAGCAGCTGTCGGGCGGTCAGCGCCAGCGCGTCGCCATGGGCCGCGCCATCGTGCGCAATCCTCAGGTCTTCCTGTTCGACGAGCCGTTGTCGAATCTCGACGCCAAGCTGCGCGTGCAGATGCGCACCGAGATCAAGGCTTTGCACCAGCAGCTCAAGACCACCTCGATCTATGTCACGCATGACCAGATCGAGGCGATGACCATGGCCGACCGCATCGTGGTGATGCATGACGGCATCGTCGAGCAGATCGGCTCGCCGCTCGAACTCTACGAACGGCCAAACAATCTGTTCGTGGCCGGTTTCATCGGTTCGCCGGCCATCAACCTGATCAAGGGCACACTGCGCCGCGACGGTGGCCGCAACTGGGTGGCGACCGAGGCCGGCATCGATCTGCCGCTCAACGGGAATGCGAGCGGCCAGGACGGCCAGCCGGTCGTTTACGGTATCCGGCCCGAACATCTGGTGCCCGCGGACAACGGCGGTCTGCCGGTCACGGTGAGCGTGGTGGAACCGACCGGTGCCAGCACCTTCGTCTATGCCGATCTCAGCGGCGCGCAGATCTGCGGCGTGTTTGCCGAGCATCCCGGCGTCAATCCCGGCAGCCGCATGACCATGATGCCGCGGCTCGATCGCGTGCATCTGTTCGATGCCGGTTCGGGGCAGCGTCTGGCCGGCTAGAGAATGATCGGGATTGATTGGGGCAGCAGTGGCTTCCGCGCCTATCGCCTGTCTGACGATGGCAGCATCCGCGAGCGCCGCACGGCTGCGTCGGGCATCGCCAGCCTGACACCGACGGATTATGCCGCCGTGCTGCAGCAGCAGATCGGCGACTGGCTGCACGACGAACCCGCAACACCCGTGCTGCTCTGCGGCATGGTCGGCAGTCGCCAGGGCTGGCGCGAAGCTGCCTATGCGGAATGTCCGGCCGGCATGGCCGAGCTGGTGGCGCAACTTTGTCCTGTCGATCTCGGTGGCGGCCGCCGTGCCTATATCGTGCCCGGCCTGTCCTGCCGCGGCGCGGATGGCAATCCCGATGTGATGCGCGGCGAGGAGACGCAGATTTTTGGTCTCGATCTCCCTGCCGAGGCCACGCTCTGCATGCCGGGCACGCATTCCAAGCATGTGCAGGTCCGCGATGGCCGGATCGCAAGTTTTGCCACGGCGATGACCGGCGAGGTGTTCAGCCTGCTGAAAAGCCATGGCCTGATCGCCGCCATGCTGGCGCCGGCCGATTCAAAGCCGGAGGAACTGGATACCGCCGCGTTCGAAAGCGGCCTCGCGCTGTCCGGCCAGCCAGGCGGGTTGCTGCATCACATTTTCAGTGTGCGGACGCGAAGGCTGTTCAATGAGCTTTCCGCCGAGGCTGCGGCGCACTATCTTTCAGGTATCCTGATCGGCCATGAATTGCGGGCGACCGCCTGGGCCGGACAGGTCGTCATCGTCGGAACCGGCGTGCTGGCGATGCGTTACCGGAAGGCTTTCGCCTTCCTCGGCATGGATGCCGATGTGGCGCCGGAAGATGCCGCGGCCACCGGGCTTTATCGCCTGGGGCAGCTCGCGGCGAGGAGGACGCCATGAAGGACCATAACACGAAGGACCTGGCCGCCTGGCTGCAGGCGAGTCCTGCCATCGCCATTCTGCGCGGCGTAAAGCCCGAGGAAGTGGTGGAGATCGGCGCTGCGCTGATCGAGACCGGCATCCGCATTATCGAAGTGCCGCTCAACTCGCCCGATCCGCTGGTCAGCATCAGTAATCTGGCCAAGCATTTCGGCGACAGGGCGCTGGTCGGTGCCGGCACCGTGGTCGACTGCACCATGGTCAAACGCATCGCGCAGGCCGGCGGGCGGCTCACCGTTTCGCCGCATGCCTGCCGCGACGTCGTGCAGAAAGCCAAGGTGCTCGATATGTATGCCGTGCCGGGCTTCTTCACGCCCACGGAAGCCTTTGACATGATCGAGGCCGGCGCCGACGGGCTGAAACTCTTCCCGGCCGAAGCGGCGTCGCCCGCGGTGCTGAAAAGCCTGCGTGCCGTACTGCCGCGCACCACGCCGGTGATCCCGGTCGGCAGCCTCAATGCCGACAACATGGATGGCTGGCTCGAAGCTGGTGCGGCCGGTTTCGGCTTCGGCGGTGCGCTCTACAAGCCGGGCTTCACGGCGCAGAAGGTCGCCAAGCGCGCTCGTGCCATCATGCGGATGATCCAGCCGGCCCAGGCGGCGGAATAGCGGCGGCGGAGTAACTAGAGGAACTTCGCGGCGATATCGGTGGTCGAGGCCTTGCCAACGCTGTCGTAATGCTTGCGCAGGAAGGTCACGCCCTGGCGCCGGCCGAGCGCATAGAGTTTCTGCAGGAAGCTCCAGTTCACATCGTATTTGCTGTTCGCGCCATAGGCGGCGAGCTGCTCTTCGGCATCTATGGTGTGGATCAGCATATGTTTCAGGCGGCCGCCATCGTCGAAGCCGGATTCGACCAGCCGGGTGACGAAGTTGATCGCGCGCATTTCCCGCACCAGGCTGGAATTGAAGCTCAGCGTATTGGCGCGGTCGAGGATGGCCTGCGGCGTTTTTGGCACGCCGGGAATCCTCATCGGATTGATCTGCACGATCAGCACGTCACGGCAGTCGCAGTTGTAGATAATCGGGAAGATCGGCGGATTGCCCATGAAGCCGCCATCCCAGTAAAAGCTCTCGCCGATCTGCACCGCCTGGAACAACTGCGGCAGGCAGGCCGAGGCGAGCAGGGCATCGATGCTCAGCTCCTGGTTCTGGAACACCTTGATCTTGCCTTCCAGCACATCGGTGGCGCAGACGAACAGCTTCAGCGAGATGCAGTCATGCAGGCTGTCGCAGTCGATGGTCTTTTCCAGGATGTCGCGCAGCGGATTTTCACTGCCTGACCAAGTCTGGTAGGGCGAGGCCAGCTTGGTGGTCAGTTCCATCAGATGGTAGCTCGGCGAAAAATCGATCCCGCCGATCTTGAACCACTGGTCCAGCAGGGTGGGGCGGAACGGCGACAGCGCAGCCGCATCGGCCACGCGTTTCCAGAAGTCGCGCAACACGGCGCGCGCCATCTCCGGGCCGCCCTTGTGCAGCCCATAGGCCAGCACGGCGGCATTCATCGCGCCGGCAGACGTCCCGCTGATGCCTTCGATCTCGAAACAGTCTTCTTCCAGCAGGCGGTCCAGCACGCCCCAGGTGAAAGCGCCATGGGTGCCGCCGCCCTGCAGGGCCAGATTGATCGGTTTGCGCTTTCGCAATCGCCGTTTGGCCGTCAGCTTCGCCACGGGCTTTTTGATAGCCTTGGCGACAGCCTTTTTAATTTTGCTCCGTACCGGCATGGCGAGGTGCGATGGCCCGTGGCAGAATGCAGCGATGAGCGACACTATGCAGGTCTTCGATCGCGCCGCCAAGCGGCGTCAGCGTCAGCGTGTCGCCGCGAAGGCCGGCGATTACGACTTCCTGCGGGCCGCGGTGGCCGAACGGCTGCTGGATAGGCTGGACGATATCCGCCGCAGCTTTCCGCTGGCGCTGGTGCAGGGCTGTGATGCCGCCTGGCTGCAGGCGCATCTGGGCCAGCGCGGTCAGATCGAACGGATCGTGTCGATGGATTCCGTCACTGGCGGCGGTCTGCATGCTATCGGCGACGAGGAATTCCTGCCTTTCGCCGAGGGGAAATTCGATCTCGTCATCGCGCTGCTCAACCTGCACTGGGTGAACGACCTGCCCGGCGCGCTGATCCAGATTCGCCGCGTGCTGAAACCCGATGGCCTGTTTCTCGGCGCCATGCTGGGCGGTTCCACGCTCAGCGAGATGCGGCAATGCTGGCTGGCGGCCGAAGCCGAAATCGAAGGCGGCGCCAGTCCGCGCATCTCGCCGATGGCGGAAACGCTGGATGGCGCGGCGCTTCTTCAACGTGCAGGATTTGCATTGCCGGTGGCCGACAGCGAGATCATTCCGGTCACTTATGGCGATGCCTTCAGCCTGATGCGTGATCTGCGTGGCATGGGCGAGACCAACGCCGTGCTGGCCCGACGGAAAGGTTTCACCCGCCGCGCGACCTTGCTGCGCATGGTCGAACTCTATCAGCAGCGCTTTGCCGGACCGGATGGCCGCATCCCGGCCACCTTCGAGATGATCTCGCTGACTGGCTGGTCGCCGCATGAAAGCCAGCAGAAGCCGTTGCGGCCGGGGCAGGCGACGCGCAGCCTGGCCGATGCGCTGGGCACGGTGGCGCATCCGATCGGCGGGCCGCTCAAACCCAACTAACTTTCCGGCGTGAACAGCAACTCGAGGATGCGCTTCAGCGCCGCCTCGGCTTCCTTACGTGCCGTTGCTTCGTCCCCGGCATCCGCCAGCCACAGCACGGCCTCGTTCATTGCGCCGCTCAGCAGATAGGTGAGGGCTTCAGCCGACAGCTTCTGTCCGCGCGGCAGGTCGGCAAGGGCTGCTTCGACGCCCTGGCGCAGCGAGCCCATGCCATGGCGGGCATCGATCTCGCGCCAGCGCTGCCAGCCGATCACCGAGGGCGCATCGATCAAGTAAATCTGCCGCGCCCCGGGTTCCAGGCAGGCCGCGATAAAGGCCTGACTGCCGCGGATCAGGCCATCGAGCGGCGATGTCGCCTTGGCCGCGGCGGCCTCGATGGCGGACAGCACCTCCTGCGCCACCTGTTCGACCACGGCGGCGAACAGCGCCTGCTTATCAGCGAAATGATAGTAGAGCGCGCCGCGCGTGACCGCGGCCTGCGCCACGACCTCTTCGGTCCCGGTGGCGGCATAACCCTTGGCGGCAAATAGCCCGCGCGCGGTGGCCAGCAGGGCCGCCCGCGTCGCCGCATGTTTTTCAGCCTTGCTTTGACGTCTCTCTTGCATACATATAGCCTGTATGTTTATATCCACCTCAGGACGGCCAGTCCAGTCCCTTTAGAAGCCGTTCCGCCACCCGAGACCACAGACAGGGAAACCGCCATGAAACTCACCAGCTTCTACCCCGTGATCTGCACCGACAAACTGGCTGAGACCCGGGCCTTCTACGAAACCCATTTCGACTTCGCCCCGGCCTTCGAGAGCGACTGGTATGTGCATCTGACCAGCCGGAGCGATTCGCGGGTCAATCTTGCCATACTCGACCATACCCACGAGACCATCCCGGACGGCTATCGCAAGCCGGCGCGGGGTGTCCTGATCAATTTCGAGGTCGAGGATGTCGATGCCGCCTATGCCGCCGCGCAGCAGGCGGGGCTGAATATCCGGCTCACCTTGCGCGATGAGGCTTTCGGCCAGCGCCATTTCATTGTCGCCGATCCGAGCGGTGTGCTGGTCGATGTGATCAAGCCGATCCCCCCCTCGGCGGAATTCGCCGCCCAGTACAGTCCGGAAGCACTGGACCGCGTCTCGAACTAGGTCAGCAGGTCGCGCAGCATCGCCACCAGCGGCACGTCTGCTGGTGGCATCTCCTGCGGATTCATCTTCACCGGCCGCAGCCATTTCATCGCCTGGCCTTCGCGCGGCTGCGGCTGTCCGGCCCAGCGGCGGCAGACATAGAGCGGCATCAGCAGATGGAAATCGTCGTAGGAATGGCTGGCAAAAGCATAGGGCGCCAGGCAGGCCGCCGAGATGTCGAGATGCAGTTCCTCGTGCAGCTCGCGGATCAGGGCGGCTTCCGGCGTCTCGTTCTTTTCCACCTTGCCGCCGGGAAACTCCCACAGTCCGGCCAGCTTCTTGCCCGGCGGGCGCTGGGTCAGCAGCACGCGGTTGTCGGTGTCGACCAGCGCCACAGCGACAACCAGCACGACTGGTTTCGGTGTCAGCAGCGCCGTGGCGTCGCCGGGGCAGAGCGGATCGTCAGCTGCGGTAGTCGGCATTGATGTCGATATAGCCGTGCGTCAGGTCGCAGGTCCAGACGCGCGCCGCACCCTTGCCGACCGCGACATCCACCTCGATGCGCACATCGCGGCCCTGGAAATGCTTGGTGGCGGCGGCGTCGTCATGATCAGGCCGTACCATGCCGTTCTTGGTCACGGCCTTGCCGCCGATCTTGATCACCAGCTTGTCGCGGTTGGCCGGCTCGGCCGATTTGCCCACCGCCATGATGATGCGGCCCCAGTTGGCATCGGCGCCGGCAATCGCAGTCTTCACCAGCGGCGAATTGGCGATGGCGCGCGCCATGATGCGGGCCGAGGCATCGCTCTTGGCGCCGGTCACGTCGATGGTCACCAGCTTCTGCGCGCCTTCGCCATCCTTGGCGATCTGCTGCGCCAGGTCGGACATCACGGCGGTCAGTGTCTTGCGGAAATCGGCCAGCCGCTTGTCGGATGCCTTGGCATGCGCGGTGTTGCCGGCCTGGCCGGTGGCGAACAGCAGCACGGTGTCGGAGGTCGAAGTATCGCCGTCCACCGTCAGGCAGTTGAAGCTCTGGTTGTTGCTCGCCTTCAGCAGCGCCTGCAGCGCCTCAGCCGGCAGCTTGGCATCGGTGACGATGAAAGTCAGCATGGTCGCCATATCCGGCGCGATCATCCCCGAGCCCTTGCAGAAACCATTGATGGTCACGGGCTTGCCGTCGATCTTGCACCTGGCCGTCGCCAGCTTGGGGAAGGTATCGGTGGTCATGATCGCCTTGGCGGCGCGCATCCAGTCGCTGTCCTGCAGGCCGGCTTTCAGCTTGGGCATCTGCGCCACGATCTTCTCAGCCGGCAGGATCTGGCCGATCACGCCGGTGGAGGCGAGATAGACTTCATTCGCCTTGCAGCCCAGCATCTTGGCGGCGCCATCGGCGGTCACCTTCACCGATTGCGCGCCGGCCTTGCCGGTGAACACATTGGCGATGCCGGCATTCACCACCAGCGCCCGCGCCCCGCCGTTGGGTAGGATCTTGCGACACCATTCCACCGGCGCGCCCGGCATGGACGAGCGGGTGAAGAGTCCCGCCACCTTGGTGCCCGGCGCGAAGTCGATCAGCAGCAGATCGTCGCGGTTCTTGTAGCGGATGCCGGAATGGCCGGTCGCGAAGCGCGCACCGGCGATGGCCGGCAGGGTCGGATAGGTAGTGGGGGCCAGCGGCGAAACCGGATGCGCAGCCATCGTGAAGCTCCTGGGCTTTCTTGTATTGCGTCCTGGGGATCAGTTCTTTTTCGGCGCCGGCGCGATAGTCGGCAGGCGGCTGCCGCCGTCCTGGGGCCAGTCCAGCGTCTCGATCTTGGCGCCCTTACGCAGGTCGGCCACGATCTTCTCGACGACTTCGCCGCTCATCATTTCCTGCACCTGGCCGCGCACATCCTCGAATTTCGGCGGCTCTGACTTGCGGCGCGCTTCCACCTTGATGATGTGCCAGCCGAACTGGGTCTGCACCGGCGTTTCGGTCACCTGGCCCGGCTGCAGCTTGAAGGCCGCCTCGGCAAAGGGCGGCACCATCTTGTCCTGGGTGAAGAAGCCGAGATCGCCGCCGGTCGCCGCCGTCGGCCCGGTCGAACGCTTCTTCGAGACTTCAGTGAAGTCGGCGCCCTTCTTTACTTCCTCCAGCGCGGCCTTCGCATCGGCTTCGCTGGCCACCAGGATGTGGCGCGCATGCACTTCTTCCTGCGGCGGCTGCTGCTTGATCAGTTCGTCATAGCGCGCCTTCAGCTTCGCGTCGGTGAGTTCTTCCTTCACCTTGCGATCCAGATAGGCCTGCTGCAGCACCTGCTCGCGGGCGCTCTGCAGCTGCTTCTTCACGTCGGCGTTATCGCCCAGCTTGGCCTTCTCGGCGGCATCGCTCAGCAGCTTGCGCGCGGCCAGCTCGTTGATGATGCCCGGCGCGATCTGCTCCAGCGGAATCTGCGCCATCTGCGGCGGCAGCTGATTGTAGAAGTCCAGCACGGTCGAACGGTGGATCGGCTGGCCATTCACGCGCGCCACCACCGGATCGTCAGCCGCCTTGGTCGTCTGCTTCGGCTGCGCGAAGGCGACAGGGCTGACCGCCACAACGGCAACAGCAATGAGAAGGGCGGAACGGATCGAACGGGTCACGGCAAGGCTCGCTTGGCTAGCTGACTGAAAAAAGGGCGGTCGGGAGCATACGCCAAATCCCGCTTGGGACAAGACGCCCCAGCGGCAGTTCACGCGGCTTTGCCCGCCGCGATGGCGTCCAGTTCCAGGCGCAGATCGGCGATCAGCGTCTGACTGACGGCCAGGTTGGCGGCCTCGCGGTCCAGGATCAGGCGGAAGGCTTTCAGCTTGATCGCGGTCCGGTCGAGCGGAATCTCCAGGCCCGGTCCGCTGGCGGCATCGTAGACGATGTCGATCAGGCGGTCGGTGGCATGCAGGCGGCCCCAGAGGTAGTCGTTCTCGCGGTGGGCACGACTGAAGAAGCCGCCGAAGCGGCCAAGGTTGACGCCTTTCAGCGTATTGCCCTTGCGGATGGCGACGGCGTCTTCCGGGCTGATGCGGTCGATGCGGATTTCGTTGAACTCGCCGAGGTCGCGCCAGTTGGTGATGGTGAAGGTCAGCACATCCCAGAAGGGGAAGCCGATATAGCTGACCAGCAAGGTCCGCCGTGCCTGGCTACTCCAGTCCTGCGGCGCCAGATCGGCAAACAGCGCATCCAGCTGGTCTGTGCGGCGGTTCAGGTCGATATCGGCGCCCATCGCATCGACGGCGTCATCGATGGCGGTCAGGTTCTTGGCGGCAAAAGCCTGCGCATCCTGCGCCAGCAGCTCGGCCTGCTGCAGCGCGACGCGGCGGAAGAACAGCGCCTTGATCTGGTCGATGGTGATCGACGACAGACAGCTGGCGCTGCCGAAATGGCGCAGCGTTTCCTGCGCCTCGTACAGCGCGCGCTTCAGCCTGTCGAGTTCTTCGGCCTTCAGGCCGCGATGCTCGGCCTCGGTCAGCTTGCCGTAAAGCTGGTTGAGCTGCTGCACCAGGAAACGGACGCGGCGCTGACGGAAGGCGACGTCGAAGCGCAGCAGGAAGCGCACCCAGCCGGGCAACTCGTCGATGCTGGCGCCCGGGCGCGCCTTTTCGAACCGCTGCACCGTGTAGCAGACGCCGCGCGCCTCGGCCCAGTGCAGCAGGGCCTGCCGCGTCCACCGCGCTTCCGTGGAGCGTTCGCCATAGCCGCAGGCATCGCAGACCAGCCTGGTCACGAAGTCGAGGACGCTGCCCAGTTTGAGGCGCACATAGCCTTCATAGGCAAAGCCGGCCTCGCGCACGGCGCGTTCGCTGACCTGCATGCGCCAGAGCCGCACCTCCATCTCGCTTAAGGGTGCATCCAGATGCTGCGGTGCGCTTTCCTCCACCAGCTGCGCGATCTGCGGCTGGGTCGCCTCGATCACGCCGCGCAGATGGCGCACGCGTTCGTTGAAGCGGCTGACACCGAGCAGTTCGTCGGCAATCGGTTCGTTGCGCGGAATATCGCTCAGCGCGCCCTTCAGCACGCGGAAGAAGCCGGGAATGCGGCCGGTCGGCGGCGGCGGCGGGCGCAGCGGCTGCGGGTCGATATAGACCAGCCGGCGGTCGACCTCGCGATAGGCGGGCCGGCCGCGGATCGCCTTCATCGCGGCGGCAAAGGGCTTGTTGGCCAGTACGCCGCCATCGACGAAGGAGGTCAGTTCCGGATCAAGACCGGCGCGCAGATAGTCGGCGAAGTTGCGGTTGATGAAGCTGCTGCGATTTTCCCATTGCCGGCCCTGTTCGGCCAGCAGACGGTCGATCTCGCCGATCTGTGCCGGCGGGAAGGCGCCGGGGAAAGCTGAGGTCGCGCGGCCGGCAAAGGCCAGCGCCGGTGCATCAGCGCGGGTGAAATCCGATTGCTCCTCGCCGCCGGGCCAGCGGCGGTAGCTGTAGCGCAGCACATGGCGATGCTCGCGGTCGCGCACATAGGGCGGATCGTGAATCGGGATATGCTGCAGGAAGCCGTAGAAGTCGGTCAGCGTCACGAACAGGTCGAGTGCCAGGTTGGCCGGCATCAGGGAGTCGCCCGGCGTCTTCGGATTACCCATACCTTCCAGCCCGGCCATCAGCTGGCGCAGCAGATGTGTGCCGTCGAAGGGCGGCTGGAACCAGCGCGAGCGGGTGAAGAGCGAAATCTTCTGCAGCACCTCGCTTTCGCCGAGCAGCAGCCGGCCGAAGCGCGAGCGCGCCGCCAGCCACAGCAGCGGTCGCATATAGGCCTTGCTCCACTGGCCGGCGCGCTTCTCGGTATCGAGCAGATGTTCGACATCGGCCTCGCGAAGCCAGAGATTGCGGAAATGGTCGATGCGCAGGTTATGCGCCAGCGCGCGGCCGAGGATCAGGCCGTTGATGCCGCCGGCCGAGGCGCCGGCGATGACATCGACCACCACGCGCAGGTCGATATGCTTGCCAAGCTCCTGCAGCAGTTCGAAATAGGCATGCTCGCTGTCGTATTCGGTATCGCTGGCCTGTACCTGGTCGGCGAAGCGTGCCGTGTCGCGCGCCGTACCTTTGGGCAGATCGTGATAGGCGCGCGAGGCGCGCACCAGTTTCAGGATTTCCTTGGTGACGCCATGCATGTAGATGGCGAGCGAAACGCCGCCGAAGCATACCAGCGCAAGGCGCAGTTCTTTTTCCTGCAAGCAGGTCTCCCGACTCCTGCGGCTGCGGCGCGGCCACGACTCGGAGTCTGCCTGTTCAGGCCCCCGTGCTCAAGCAGCAGATGGGTTCAAGCGGCAGATAGGGCGAGCAGGGCGCTGGCGGTGTCTTCCAGGCAGGCATCGCCCTCGGGCATGAGCCCGGCGAAGTTCGGCCAGGCATGTGGCAGGCCGTGCCACAGCCGCAGGCGGACCGGGTTGCCGGCGGCGCGGGCCTTCGCTTCCAGCCGCAGCGAGTCGTCGCGCAGCAATTCGCTATCGCTGACATGCAGCAGCAGCGGCGGCAGGCCCGACAGGTCGCCGAACAGGGGTGAGACCAGCGGATCGCCCAGCGTATGGCGGTCCGCGTAAAGCCGGGCGGCGAAATCCAGTTGGTGCGGCGTGAACCACGCGCAGCTCTGGGCATTCTGCGTCACGGATGCCCCACTGCAGGTCAGGTCGGTCCAGGGCGAAAACAATGCGGCGGCAGCCGGCAGCGGCAGGGCCTGCTGCTTGCAGGCCAGCATCAAGGCCAGGGCCAGCCCGCCACCGGCCGAGTCGCCGGCCAGCCAGAGGCGATCCGGTCGCCAGCCATCGTCCAGCAGCCAGCGCCAGGCGGCCAGTGCATCTTCCAGCGCCGCAGGGTATGGATGCTCCGGCGCCAGGCGATAGTCGAGCGAAAAGACCGCGACACCGAGGCGATGGGCCAGCCTTGCGGTGATGGCGCGATGGGTGCGCGGATTGCCGGCCATATAGCCGCCGCCATGAAGATACAGCAACGCCCGACCGCGCCTTGGCTGGCGCGGCCGCAGCCATTCGCCATGCACCGGCGCTTTCACCCGCTCGACCGTCACGCCGGGCAACGGTCGGCTCCGAGTCATCGCCGCCATCAGGACGCGGATCAGTGGCAGATCGGCGCGGCTGACCCGGCGCGGCTTGATCAGCCGGCGCAGGCCGCGGGCAATCAGGCGGGCCTGCAGGCTGGGTGTCGTCCAGGGGGCAAATTCAGCCGACCCGGGCGGCATCCGGGCAGAAATCCCTGCGGCCGGCGTCACATCGTCCTGCAGGCCGGCGGCCGGGTGGCTTGCCGGGTCGCCGCCAGAGTCGTACATCGGATCGGTCATGACTGAACTTTCCCCTGCCGCTGCCGCCATTGCCGTTGACCGTGCCGGCCACGAACTGCGTCGCGGACGTCCGATGCTGCTGCTTGGCGGCGGGACCCGTCGCACGCTGGTGCTGGCGGCGGAAACCCTCACGGAAGCAACCCTTGCCGATCTGCAGCGTTTCGACAATGCGGCGGCGCTGGTATTGCCGGCGTCGCGCGCCGCCGTGCTGCATATCGGCCCCACCGGGCATGACACGCTTCTGTTACCCCTGCATGACCTGCCGGTTCCCGCCGAAGACCGCGCGGCCCTGATCCGCGATCTCGCCGATGCCAGCCGCGATCTGGCTGCGCCGCTGCGCGGACCCTTCACGCGCCTCAAGTCTGCGCCGCCAGAAAGCGCGCGCCTTGCCGTGAAACTGGCCAAGACGGCCTATCTGCTGCCGGCCGCTGTCCATATCGAACTGCCGGCCGATGCCGAACTGCCTGGCGACCTGCTGGCGCTGCCCGAAGCGGCCGTGACGGCCTATGACACGGCGGCGGCTGAAACTCTGCAGCCAGTCAGTCGTGCCCGCTTGCCGGTGGCGGATGCCGAACATGCGCAGCTCTTCGCTTTCCGTCCCGCCGATGGTCGGCAGGAGCACTTTGCGCTCGTCATCGGCACGCCTGATCCGGCCCAGCCGGTGCTGACCCGACTGCATTCGGAATGCTTCACCGGCGACCTGCTCGGCAGCCTGCGCTGCGATTGCGGCGAACAGCTGCGCGGCGCGATCCGCACCATCAACGAGGCCGGTGGCGGCGTACTGCTGTATCTGGCGCAGGAAGGTCGCGGCATCGGCCTAGTCAACAAGCTGCGCGCCTATCAGCTGCAGGATCAGGGCTTCGACACGGTGGATGCCAACCAGCGGCTCGGCTTCGATGCCGACGAACGCTGGTTCCTGCCGGCTGCCCGCATGCTGCAGAAACTGGGCTTCAACCGGGTGCGGCTGCTGACCAATAATCCGGAGAAGGTGTCGGGGCTGGCCGCCTGCGGCATCGAGGTCGCCGAGCGGGTGCCGCATAAATTCCCGACCAATGCCCATAACGAGGCCTATCTGGCCGCCAAGCGCAAACGCTCCGGCCACTATCTCTAACCTGCCCGGCAGGAATTGCCGGGCGAGGCCAGGCTGCTCGTTAACTATATGATTTATCAGGCGGGTTTCTTGGCCTGTGGCTTGCAATGATATGTCCCGAGAAAGGACCATCATGTCGAGCCCGGTCAAGCCATCCCATTACGACGTCTTCGGCGTCAACGACCTGCCGCCGCGCCCGGCCAGGACGGAAGGGGATGTCGCGACTACCAAGCCCGGCAAGCCGCTATTCGGCGACGATGGCTTCACCTTCAGCGACTTCCTCGACATCATCAATCCGCTGCAGCATATCCCGATCGTCAACACGGTCTATCGCGCCATGACCGGCGACAAGATCGATCCGGGTTCGCGCCTGGCTGGCGGCGGGCTGTTCGGTGGCCCGATCGGTCTGGTCGCGTCGCTGGTCAGTGGCATGGTGGAAGAATCCACCGGTAAGGATCCCGGCGAACATGCATTGGCCGCGCTGGGAATTAATCTCGGCCCCACCGGCAAGGACCAGCCGCAGACCATGCTGGCCTCGGCGTCAGATGCCATGCCGGCTGAGCAGTCCCTGCCGCAGCCAGACATGAAGATCGGCGTTGCCATGGATCCGCGCGCGGCTGAACGCAAGCCGGCGCCGGCGAAGCAGGCCGCGCAGCCAGTGGCTGGGAATGCCGCCACCAATGCGAACGGCGCCATCGAACTGCCCGCTGATCTGTTCCAGGCCCTGAAGCAGACTGCGGCCGTGCAGCAGGCCGACGCCCGCGCCGATGCGATCAACAATACCCGTGCCAATCCGCTGCCGGGCCAGCAGCCGCAGCCGCATGCCGCCGGTCCGATGCAGGTCAATGCGGCGGCCCGCCCGGTTCAGGGCAGCGATGGCCGCATCTGGTACCCGGCGCATCCACCGGGTGGCGGCGGTGTTCCGACCCGTTCGGTCGGCACGTCTCCGGTGACCCAGGCTAACGCGACCGCGAAATTCGGCACCGTCCGTGGCAACAATTATCTGGCCACGCCGCAGCAGGCGACGGCCTCTACTGCCGCCATGGTGCAGGGCGACAAGCAGGCCGAATGGTCGAACCGCGCCAGCGACGCGTACCAGAAATATTTCGACATGCAGAACGAGAAGAACCGCCGCGCCGGCATCGTCCCGTAAACGGCATCTCCGCCCCTTGCATCCCGCACGCGCATGCCGCCTGATGACGGCATGAGCGACATCATCGTCACCTCTGATGGTTTCCTGCAATTCGGCGGCCTGCGTTTCCGCTGCGCGCTCGGCAAAGGCGGCGTATTGCCCGAGGCCGAGAAGCGCGAAGGCGATGGTGCCACGCCGCTCGGCCGCTATGCGCTAAGACAGGTTTTCTATCGGCCTGATCGTGTCGCGGCCCCGCAGACCAGACTGCCGCTGCAGGCGCTGACGCCGCAGGATGGCTGGTGCGACGATCCGAATGACCCCGCCTACAACCGCTTGGTGACGCTTCCTTCTGCCGCCAGCCATGAAAAGCTGTGGCGCGAGGATGCGGTCTACGATGTGATCGTGGTGCTCGGCCATAACGACGATCCGCCGGTGCCGGGTCTGGGCAGCGCCATCTTCATGCATGTCGCCCGGCCCGATTACAGCGGCACCGAAGGCTGCGTGGCGCTGGCGCTGTCTGACCTGCTGGCGCTGCTGGCCGTGCTGCGGCCAACGACGCAGATCGATTTTCGGTCGGCTCAGTAGCCGGCCGACTAATATCCTGCTCGGGCTGCCGCCCAGTCGATGGCGGCGAGAACCGAGGCGGGCCGCGAGAAATGCAGCGGATGCCCGCCGCCATCTGTCACGACCAGTTCCACATCGGACAACACGGAGGCCAGCGGTCGGCCGTGTATCTTTGACCAGACCGAGGTATCGGCATCGTTGACGACGATGGCCACCGGCAGGCGTAGGCTGGGATATTGCGGCACCTGCCGACGCAGGAAATCGTCGAGCGCGCGGATCTCGCGCGCGGTCGCGGCAAAATCGTTCGGTCGCAGACCGAGTGCTACCGGCGCAGCGTCGAAAGCCGGCGGCACGGCACCCGGCGCGAAGGTGGAGGCAACGGCGCTATCCTTCAGCAGCGCTCCCACCGGCGCGACGATGGTGTGCTTCAGCACCGGGCCGACCAGCGGCGCATCGGCTACGCCGAACGGCATGGCCGGACCGGTGCGCCAGGGATGCGTCGCCGGGCTGACCAGCACCAGCGCCGCCACCTGATCCGGATATTGCAGCGCATAGCTGAGCGCCACGGCACCGCCATAGGAAAAGCCGAGCAGGACCGGCTTGCGCACGCCGAGTGTCTGCAATGCGGCATGCAGCGCCTGCGCTTGCGCATCGGGTGTGTCGCTATCGATGCCATCGCTGTAGCCATGACCCGGCCGGTCGATGGCGATGGACCGGAACTGCCGCGCGGTCTGCGGCATCAGACTGGCTTCGAAATCCGCTGCCGCACCATAGGCGCCATGGATCATCACCAGCGCCGGGCCACTGCCACGCTCGATCACATGCTGGCGGATCCCGCCGGCCTCGATGATGTGTCCGGATGGCGGGAAGTCCCGCTCGGCCTGGCGGGTAATGTGTTCGCTGGCGGCACCGAGGCCGAAGAGGGTGACGCCGAGAAGAATGAGCGCAGTCAGCATGGCTTCCGTTGGGTTCCAGGCTTTTTACGTTACGCCCGGCGGACTGGATGACTGCCGTAGCGTCAATGTGAGGGATTCACATCCGCCGCGATTGACGGCGGAGCGGGGCTGTCGGATCATTCCGCCAACAAATTTCCTGGAGGAAACCCATGACCCTTCCTGCCGTCGTTCAGGGCCGTCTGTCGCTGCCGGTGATTGGCTCGCCGATGTTCATCGTCTCCGGGCCCGAACTGGTGATCGCCCAGTGCAAGGCCGGCATCGTTGGTTCCTTCCCGGCGCTCAATGCCCGCCCGGCCGAGGTGCTGGAGCAGTGGCTGCAGCGCATCACCACCGAACTGGACGAGTACCGCGCCAAGAACCCCGACAAGCCGGTGGCGCCATTTGCGGTCAACCAGATCGTGCATCATTCGAATGATCGCCTGAAGCACGACGTGGAAATGTGCGTGAAGTACAAGGTGCCGATTGTCATTACCTCCTTGCGCGCACCCAACGAAGTGGTCGATGCCATCCATTCCTACGGCGGCATCGTGCTGCATGACGTGATCAACATCCGCCATGCCAAGAAGGCGCTGGAGGCCGGCGTTGACGGCCTGATCCTGGTCTGCGCCGGTGCCGGCGGTCATGCCGGCACGCTCAGCCCGTTCGCGCTGGTCTCGGAAGTGCGGCAGTTCTTCGACGGTCCGCTCGCGCTCTCAGGCTCGATCTCGCATGGCCGGCAGGTTCTCGCCGCCCAGGCGATGGGCGCCGATTTCGCCTATATGGGCACGCGCTTCATCGCAACGCAGGAAGCCAATGCCGCGCCGGGCTACAAGCAGATGCTGGTCGACTCGGCCGCCAGTGACATCGTCTATTCCTCGCTGTTTACCGGCGTGCATGGCAACTATCTGAAGAAGAGCATCGCCGCCGCGGGCATGGACCCTGACAACCTGCCCGAAGCCGACAAGAGCACGATGAGCTTCGGCTCGGGCGGCAGCTCGAAGTCGAAGGCCTGGCGCGACATTTGGGGCGCGGGGCAGGGCGTTGGCCTGATCCAGGACTCGCCGCCGGTGGCTGAACTGGTCGCGCGGCTCAAACGCGAATACGACGCCGCCAAGGCCGAACTGCTGGGCAGCGGTCGAGTGGCCCAGGCTGCAGAGTAGCGCCTCGCTATCTGCGCACTGGCTTTAGACCAGGGTCGTAGCTGTCGCCGCGTGGCCTTTGACGGGCACGATCTGCTATAGATCGTGCAAAGATAAAGGCAGGGAGGCGCGTATGGCTGGCCGCTATGAACAGGTCTATGCAGCAGCAAAGGCTGATCCGGAAGGTTTCTGGGCCGAGGCGGCGCGCGCGCTGCACTGGACCAAGCCCTGGGATCGCGTGCTGGATGCCTCGAACCCGCCATTCTATCGCTGGTTCGCCGGCGCGGAATGCAACACCTGTTACAACGCGCTCGACCGTCATATCGAAGCCGGCCATGGCGAGCGCATCGCGCTGATCTACGACTCGCCGGTCACCAACACGATCCGTAAATTCACCACGCTGGAACTGCGCGACAAGGTCGCCAAGCTGGCCGGCGCGCTGCAGGCCCAGGGCGTGCAGAAGGGCGACCGCGTCATCATCTATATGGCCATGACGCCCGAAGCCGTGATGGCCATGCTGGCCTGTGCCCGTATCGGCGCGATCCACTCGGTGGTGTTTGGCGGTTTCGCGCCACGCGAACTCGCCACCCGCATCGACGACGCCAAGCCGAAGTTGATCATCGCGAGTTCCTGCGGCCTCGAAGCCGGGCGCGTAGTGGAATACAAACCGCTGCTCGATCAGGCCATCGAGATGGCCGCGCACAAGCCATCTTCCTGTCTGGTCTTCCAGCGACCGATGTATGTCGGGCCGATGACTGCGGGCCGCGATTTCGATTTCGATGCTGAAAGCGCCAAGGCGCCGCCGGCCGATTGCGTGGCCGTCCAGGCGACCGATCCGCTCTATGTGCTCTATACCTCGGGCACCACCGGCATCCCCAAGGGCGTCGTGCGCCAGAATGGCGGCCATATGGTGGCGCTGAACTGGTCGATGAAAAACATCTACGGCGTCAATCCCGGTGAGGTTTACTGGGCCGCCTCCGATGTCGGCTGGGTGGTAGGGCATTCCTATATCGTCTACGCGCCACTGATTGCCGGCTGCACCACGCTGCTTTACGAAGGCAAGCCGGTCGGCACACCCGATGCCGGCGCCTACTGGCGCGTGATCGAGCAGCATAAGGTGGTCGCCCTGTTCACGGCGCCGACCGCCTTCCGCGCCATCAAAAAGGAAGACCCGAAGGCCGAGCTGCTGAAGAAGTATGATCTCACGCATTTCCGCACGCTGTTCCTGGCCGGCGAGCGCGCCGATCCAGATACCGTGAAATGGGCCGAGGATGCGCTGGGTAAGCCGGTGATCGATCACTGGTGGCAGACCGAAACCGGCTGGCCGGTGGCCTCGAACTGCATGGGAATCGAAGTCCTGCCGGTCAAGCATGGCTCGCCGACCCGTATCGTGCCGGGCTACGACGTGAAGGTGCTGGACGATGACGGCCATCCGGTGAAGGCCGGCGATATCGGCAATATCGTGATCAAGCTGCCGATGCCGCCGGGCTGCCTGCCGACGCTGTGGAACAACGACGAAGGCTTCAAGAAAAGCTATCTCGCGCGCTTCCCCGGCTTCTACAACACCGGCGATGCCGGCTTCATCGATGAAGACGGTTATATCTTCATCATGAGCCGCACCGACGACATCATCAATGTCGCCGGCCATCGCCTGTCGACCGGCGGCATGGAAGAGGTGCTGGCCTCGCATCCCGATGTGGCGGAATGCGCCGTGGTCGGTGTCGCCGATGCGCTGAAGGGTCAGGTACCGCTTGGCTTCGTGGTGCTGAAAGCCGGCGTGACCAAGCCCGAAGAGCAGATATTGCGCGAGTTGGTGCAGCTGGTGCGCGAGCGAATCGGGCCCGTTGCTGCGTTCAAACAAGCCGCTGTCGTGAAACGGTTGCCGAAAACGCGTTCGGGCAAGATACTGCGCGGCACCATGCAGAAAATCGCCGACGCGCAGGACTATCGCTTGCCTGCCACCATCGACGATCCCGCCATCCTAGGCGAGATCTCCGAGGTGCTGCAGCCGCTCGGCTATGCCAAGCGGCCCTGATCGGTGGCGCAGGACACACCCCTGGGCACACGCGTTGCATCCTGGTTCTCGGCGCTCGCGGTCTATCGTGACCGTCGCGTGCTGGCGATTCTGGTCCTAGGCTTCGCGTCCGGCCTGCCGCTGGCGCTGACCGGTCAGACGCTGCAGGCCTGGCTGAAGGAATCCGGTGTCTCGCTGCAATCCATCGGATTGTTCGCGCTGGTCGGCGTGCCCTATACGCTGAAATTCCTCTGGGCGCCGCTGATCGACCGCCTGCCGCTGCCGCTCCTGACGCGCTGGCTCGGCCGTCGGCGCAGTTGGCTGATTTTCGCGCAGGCCCTGCTGATGGCCGCCATCGTCGGGCTGGCGCTCAGCAATCCGGCCCAGGCGCTGGCCGTCACGGCGATTTTGGCCGTTGGCGTCGCCTTCGCCTCTGCCACGCAGGATATTGTGATCGATGCCTGGCGCGTCGAAATCCTGGAACAGCGCCAGCTGGCTGCCGGGGCTGCTTCCATCGTGTTCGGCTATCGTCTCGGCATGCTGGTGTCGTCTGCTGGCGCGCTCTATCTGGCCGACCAGTTCGCCTGGCCGCTGGTCTATCTTTCGATGGCGGCTTTGCTGGTGGTCGGTGCCATGACTGTCTTGCTGATCGGCGAGCCGCAGGCCCAGCCGCGCGGCGATGCCGAGCGACGCTTCGCCGAGGCCCAGGCCTGGCTCGGTGCGCGCCCGCATCTGTCGGGGCCGGTGGCCGCCACGATGGCCTGGTTCTATGCCAGCGTCGCCGGGCCCTTCCTGCAATTCATGTCGCGCAAGGGCTGGGTCGGAATCCTGCTGTTCGTGATGCTGTTCAAGCTGGGTGACAGCCTGGCCGGCGTGCTGGCCACCAGCTTCTATCTCGATATCGGCTTCACCAAGACGGAGATCGCCGAGATCAGCAAACTCTATGGTTTCGGCGCCACCATGATCGGGCTGTTCATCGGCGGCTGGATGATGCAGGCGGTCGGGCTGTATCGCGCGCTGTGGGTCTGCGGCCTGCTGCAGATGGGCTCGAACCTGCTATTCGCCCTGCTGGCGCTGCGCGGGCATGACCCCTTGTTCCTGGCGCTCACGGTCGGCGTCGAAAACCTGGCGGGCGGCATGGGCACGGCGGTGCTGGTGGCTTATCTCTCGGCCCTGTGCGACGTCGCCTATACCGCCACGCAATATGCCCTGCTGTCGTCGCTGACCGCGGTGGCCCGGACCTTCCTGTCGTCCTATGCCGGTTTCCTGGCCCAGGGACTCGGCTGGCCGGCTTTCTTCCTGCTGACCACGGTGGCGGCTGTGCCCGGCCTTATCTTGCTGGCCTGGCTGACCCGACGCGGGGCCGAGACACGGCTCGATACGCGCAGGGCGGGTAATGGCGGCACGATAGCCGAGGACTGACCTCGCGACTCGTTACGATCCGTCCAGAGATTGCAGTCGGGCCTAGTCTATATTTGGGGGTTAGCGACCCGATATGGCCCCTACATATTTTTCTTGGATACGCGTTTTAATATATCCGTCATATATTTGACACTATTGCATCATCGTGTAAGACGATAGTCGGAGTATGAACATGCAGTTGCCTCTCTCCGTCCCATCGGCCCTCCCACAGCCCCGCGCCGCCCGCCGCGGCTGGCAGTGTACGTCTGCCGATGGCCGGTTCGAGGTGCGGCTGACCCGCAGCCCGGATGACATCGCCCAGGCGCAGCGCCTGCGCTACAAGGTGTTCTACGAGGAGATGGCCGCCGAGCCGTCGCCCGAGATGGCCCGGCTGGGTCGCGATTTCGACCAGTTCGACCGACTGTGCGATCATCTGATGGTCTTCGACCGCCGCCATCCCGATGGCGAGCAGGCCGTGGGCACCTATCGCCTGCTGCGCCGCGAATTCGCCGAAACCCATGGCGGCTTCTACTCCGCTTCGGAATACGATCTGAAGCCGATGCTGGATTATGCCGGCGCCGGCGGCGGGCTGCTCGAACTCGGTCGTTCCTGCGTGCATCGCGACTACCGCACCAATGCGACCATCCAGCTGCTGTGGCGCGGTATCTCCACCTACATCACCGACCACGATATCAGCTTCATGTTCGGTTGCGCCTCTTTCCCGGGCACCGATCCGCAGCAGCATGCTGCCGCGCTGAGCTATCTGCATCACAATCATCTGCCGCCGCCGCAATGGCGCGTGCGCGCGCTGCCCGAGCGCTTCGTGTCGATGAATATGATGCCGGCCGAGCAGGTCAACATGCGCACCGCGCTGCATGCCCTGCCGCCGCTGATCAAGGGTTATCTGCGGCTGGGCGCCTATATCGGCGACGGCGCAGTGATTGACCAGCAGTTCGGCACCACCGACGTGTTCATCCTGCTGCCGGTCGACCGCATTGCGCCGAAATACCAGAACCGCTTCTCGGTCGATGAAGGCCTGACCGTCACCGAATATCACGCCTGACGCGACGTAAACTGCAATCCGATCAACGGCGCCGGCTTCCGGCGCCGTTTTTCTTTGCGTAACATTCGTTCCCGAGGAAACGGAAACCCGACAGGGATGAGTGGGGCGCGACCATGAATCTGGCGCATCTGCTGCACCGTGCAGCGAAAGTCTGGGGCGATCGGCCGGCTTTGTCGGTCGGCAAAGCCGTACGGCTGACCTATGCCGAGACAGGCCGTCGCGTGCCAAGGCTGGCGGCAGGTCTGGTCGAGGCCGGCAAACTGCAGCGCGGCGACCGTGTGGCGCTGCTGCTGAAGAACTGCCCGGAATACTGGGAGCTGCTGTTTGCGCTCTGGCATGCCGGTATGGTCGCCGTGCCGGTGAATGCCAAACTGCATGCGCGCGAGGTGGCCTGGATTCTCGACAATGCGGGCGCGAAGCTGGCGGTGGTGTCCAGCGCATTGGCCGACGAATTGAAGGCCCTGACGCCGACGCCGCTGATCCTGCTCGAGTCGACGGACTTCGCCGCGCTCTACGATGCGCCGGCGGTCCCGGTGGCCGATGTGGCTCCCGACGATCTGGCCTGGCTGTTCTATACGTCTGGCACTACAGGGCGGCCGAAGGGCGCCATGCTGACGCATCGCAATCTGGTGGCGGCGGTGATGAACTATTTCGCCGATGTCGATCATGTCAGTCCGCGGGACTGCATCATCCACTGCGCGCCGATCAGTCACGGTTCGGGCCTCTATGGCCTGCCGCATGTGGCGCGCGGCGCCAACCAGGTGATCCCCGAATCTGGCGGTTTCGATCCGGCCGAAACGCTGGAGCTGATCGCGCATTGGCCTGGCTGCAGCTTCTTCTTCGCGCCCACCATGGTGCATCGCCTGGTGCATGCGCCGCAGATCGCCGGCGCCGATACCAGCAACCTGAAAACCATCGTCTATGGCGGCGGGCCGATGTATGTCGCCGACCTGCAGGATGCCATGCGGGTGCTGGGGCCCAAGCTGGCGCAGATTTACGGCCAGGGTGAAGCGCCGATGACCATCACCGGCATGGACAAGGGCATGCATGTCGATACCGGGCATCCGCGTCATCTGGCGCGGCTCGGTTCGGCCGGCGTGGCGCGCACGGACGTGGAAGTGCGTGTGGTGGATGCCGATGACAACCCGCTGCCCAATGGCGAGATCGGCGAGATCATCTGCCGCGGCGATGTGGTGATGGCCGGCTACTGGCGCAACCCCGAGGCATCAGCGCAGACCCTGCGCAATGGCTGGCTGCATACCGGCGATGTCGGCAGCTTCGACGACGACGGCTATCTGACCCTCAAAGACCGCTCCAAGGACATGATCATTTCCGGCGGCAGCAACATCTATCCGCGCGAGGTGGAAGAGGTGCTGCTGCAGCATCCGGATGTGGACGAGGTCTCGGTGGTCGGCAAGCTGCATGCCGACTGGGGCGAGGAGGTGGTGGCCTTCGTGGTACGCCGCGATGGCGCCGCCGTCGATGAGGCGTCGCTGGATGCACTCTGCCTCGACCATATTGCCCGCTTCAAGCGGCCCAAGCAGTATCGTTTCCTGCAGGCCCTGCCGAAAAACAATTACGGTAAGGTGCTGAAGACCGAACTGCGCATCCTGCTGGAAAAGGAAGGCTGAGTTGTCCGACCTCGTCTACATCACCGAACACGCGCAAAAGACGCCCGACAAGCCAGCCATCGTGATGGCCGAGACCGGTGCGGTCACCACCTTCGGCCAGCTTGAGGCCGCCTCGAACCGCGCCGCGCAGCTGTTCCGCAAGCTGGGGCTGGGTCCGCGCAGCCATATGGCGCTGGTGATCGAAAACCGGCCGGAATTCTTTGAGGTCTGTTTCGGTGCTGACCGCGCCGGATTGTATTACACGCCGATCAGCACGCGACTGAGCGCGCCCGAGATCGCCTATATCGCCAGCGACTCTGGCGCCCGCGTGCTGGTAATCACCGCTGAGTTCCGCGATATGGCGGCAGAACTGCGTACTGCGTGCAAGGGCGTCGAGTCTTTCTACATGATCGGCGGCATCGCGCCCGGATACGACAGCTGGGAAGCGGCAGTGGCGGACCTGCCGGCGACGCCGATTGCCGACGAGATGCAGGGCCGCGACATGCTGTATTCCTCGGGCACCACCGGAAAGCCGAAAGGCATCAAGCGGCCAATTACTGGCGACCCGGTCGGCACGCGCAGCTATTTCGTCGACAACGGCTACAAGCTCTACGATTACAGCCCGCAGATGCGCTATCTCAATCCGGCGCCGCTCTATCATGCGGCCCCCTTACGCTACTGCATGCTGGTGCTGCGCGTGGGCGGCACGCTGGTGATCATGCAGCATTTCGATGCCGAAGCGGCGCTGCGGCTGATCGAGCAGCACAGGATCACGCATAGCAACTGGGTGCCGACCATGTTCGTGCGGATGCTCAAGCTGCCGGTCGAGGTCCGCAGCCGCTATGATCTTTCATCGCATCGCGTCGCCATCCATGGCGCCGGCCCGGTCTCCAGCATGACCAAGCAGCAGATGATCGACTGGTGGGGCCCGGTGCTGTTCGAGTATTACGCCGCCTCCGAAGGCAACGGTATGACCTTCATCACCAGCCAGGACTGGCAGACGCATAAAGGTTCGGTCGGCCGTGCCATCATCGGCGAGCTGCATATCGTGGATGACGAGAGTGGCGCCGAACTGGGCGTGGGTAAGTCCGGGCTGGTGTATTTCGGTAACGGCCAGCCCTTCACCTATCACAACGACGAGGCCAAAACGAAGCAGGCCTTCAATGACAAAGGCTGGAGCACCTTGGGCGATATCGGCTATGTCGATGCTGAGGGCTATCTCTACCTGACGGACCGAAAGGCTTTCATGATCATTTCCGGCGGCGTGAATATCTATCCGCAGGAAGCCGAGAATGTGCTGATCGAACATCCCAAGGTGGCCGATGTCGCCGTGGTCGGCGTGCCCAACGAAGACTTCGGCGAGGAAGTGAAGGCGGTCGTGCAGCCGGTCGATATGAAGGATGCCGGCCCGGCATTGGCGGAGGAACTGCTGGCCTATTGCCGTCAGCATCTCGCGGCCATCAAATGCCCGCGTTCGATTGATTTCGAGGCAGCCCTGCCGCGCCATCCGACCGGCAAGCTGTATAAACGGCTGATCAAGGATCGCTACTGGGGCAATCGCACCAGCCGTATTGTCTAGGCTTTCGCGGCGCTTCCTGGCGTGCCTTTAGAGGTCGAATACTCGAAATGCAGCGGCTTGCCGCTGTTGAGCAGCGGATAGATCGCATGCGCGGCCGAGGCGGCCTCGGCAAAGCCTGTCAGGATCAGTTTAAGTTTGCCGCGATAGGTGGCGACATCGCCGATGGCGAAGATGCCGGGCACCGAAGTCTGGCAGGTGGCCGGATCGACCGGCAGGTGATGCCGCTCCAGTTCCATGCCCCATTGCGCAATCGGACCCAGGTCACTTTTCAGCCCGAAGAAGGCGAGCAGCGCATCGGCCGGCAGGCTTTTCGTATCGCCGTCCAGCGATTTCACCGCCACGCCGGTCAGTACGCCATTGCTGCCGTCCAGCGCATCGAGCTGGTATGGCACCACGATGTCCAGGCCATGGCCGTCCAGGGCGCGCAGCTTGGCCACGCTGTCGGGCGCGGCGCGGAACTGGTCGCGGCGATGCACGAACCAGATCTGAGCGGCGACGCCATGCAGCATCAGCGCCCAGTCCACCGCGCTGTCGCCGCCGCCGGCAATCACGATGCGGCGGGCGCGGAAATCCTCGGCGCGCCGCACCAGGTAATGCACGCCGCAACCGCCGGGCTGGCTCTCGAACTGTTCGATCCGCTCCAGCGGCGGACGGTTGGGGCCAAACGCACCGGCGCCGGCCGCGATGATCACTGCGCCGGCCTCGATCACCTTGCCCTTTGAGGTTGTCAGGCGGAAACCGCCGCCGACGCCGCGGGGCTGTTCGACTTTGTCGACGCGCTGGCCCAGATGATAGACCGGTTTGAAGGGCGCAGCCTGCAGTTCAAGCTGTTCCACCAGGCCGGCACCGCTGATCTGCGGAAAGCCGGGAATGTCGTAAATCGGTTTTTCGGGATACAGCGCGCTGCACTGTCCGCCGATGGCATCCAGCGCGTCGATGACGTGGCAGGTCAGTCCGACCATGCCGCATTCGAATACGGCGAACAGGCCGACCGGGCCGGCTCCGACAATGGCAACATCTGCTTTTTGAACAGTCATCGCTCTGAACGCATCCACGCTACGGGGCAGCAGGAAAGCCGGTAATCTGGCCAAATGTGTGGCAAGTTTTTAACGGCTTCCGGAGCGGCCGACTACCCGTCAGGCTGCGTTGACCGTCACGAATCCACTCAAGGGGCGAGAATGTCCCCGGGAAGGGTTGCAGGACTAACGCCTGACGTAGACAGAAGGTTACCGGATTTTTCGCACAAGGGCGGTGCGCGAACCGGAAAAGCACTGGGTCCGCCCTGGCAATCGGGGGTGGGATACCTCGATATCTCAACCAACGGGATTCGCCGGAGCGTGTCCGATGATGCTGCAGTTCAAGCGCCAGATTTTGTCCTATCACGACGACAGCCATGACGTAGCGATTTCGCATCCGAAGTTGCGTGCGCTGTTCGACCTCTGGGATGCGAGACGGGGCAGCCGTCAGGCGCCGCCGCGTAGCGATTTCTCGCATGAGGATCTGCTGCCCTGGTTCGGCCACCTGATGCTGCTCGACTGCCTCGACAACAACGAATATCGCTACCGCCTGTACGGCACGAAGCTGACCCAGCTGTTTGGCTTCGATCTCACCGGCCACATGGTCAGTGCCTCGGCCGACCGCATCGGCGACAAGCCGCTGGATGAATATGCCAGGGTGGTGCGGATCGGCGCGCCGGTCTATGTCTCGCGGATCAGTCCTTCGGCGCGTGAATACCTGAAGGTCGACAAGCTGGCGCTGCCGCTGATGGAAGGCGGCCGGGTCACCAAGATCCTCGGCGCGATCTACCTGTCCGACAGCGAGTAGCCTCAGCCCGGCTTGCGCGCCGGTAGCGACATTGCTGCGACGCCGACCACCACGAAGATCAGGCCGAGCCAGGCCGAGCCCGCCAGGCTCTCGCCGAGGAAGACCGCGCCGATGCCGACGCCGATGGGGATGCGCAGATACGCCTGCGAGGTCACGCCGACTGAGCCCAGCGTACGCACCAGCCGGAAATAGATCACGAAAGCCAGCGCGGTGGAAAACACCGACAGCGCCACCAGAGCCAGCAGCGACGTATCCGATGGCTGCAGGGTCCATGGCTGGTCGATGAGCAGGCTGAGCGGCACCAGGATCACGGCGCCGCAGAGCATCGAGCCGGCCGCCGGCACCATCGAATCGAGATGCTTGAAATTGTGGCCGTAGATCGCCGCTGCACCGTAGGACAGCGAGGCCACCAGCATGGCGAGCTGGCCCCAGAGGTCGCTGCCCAGGCCGGTCAGCGCGCCGACGCCCATGATCAGGCAGACGCCGCTGATGCCCATCACCGTGCCGAACAGCTTGCGCCCCGTCACGGCCTCGTGCCGCGTGATCGCCCAGGTGATCAGGAAGGCGAAGATCGGCGTGGTGGAATTCAGGATCGTGGCCAGGCCGGCATCGATGCGGGTTTCGGCCCAGGCGATCAGGGTGAAGGGCATCACCGAATTCAGGCAGGCCTGGATGGCCAGGCTGCGCCAGGTGGCGCGGTCACGCGGCAGCTGGATGCCGCGGGCGCGCAGGATGCAGAACAGCAGGCAGCCGGCAATGACGGTGCGCGCGGCGATGAAAGTGACTGGCGGAATGGTCTCGACACCCAGCTTGATGAAGGTGAATGAGGCACCCCAGAGCGTGGCTAGGGCTGCGAGCAGCAGAAGCTCCAGTGCAAGGGAGCGGGGCGGCGCGGCAGCAGAAGAAGAGGCGGTCATAGGAGGGGTTCCGGTGCGAAGGATCGAATGCGGCACAGACTGTCATGCCGACCCATGCGATTCATCTGCCCATGCTACGGCTTCGGCCGAACTATGGCGACCGCGCGATTGCAGCCTGACAATATGCGACTGAGGGCTTGAAGCGCATTCAGCATCGCGTATCGTGATCGGGCGATATAGCTGGTCGCAGGGAAATGCCGCGCAGACGGCCGGGAAGAGGAAACGACATGGAAGGCGATATCGTCACCACCCTGCTACTGCCGGGCATTCTGGCCTTCATCATGTTCTCGCTCGGCCTCGGCCTGACGGTCGAGGATTTCCTGCGCATCGTGCGCCAGCCGCGCGCGCTCCTTGTGGGCGTGCTGTGCCATTTCGTGCTGCTGCCGCTGATCTGCTTCCTGCTGCTCAAGGCGGTCGGTATCGGCGGCGTCTTCGCCATCGGCTTCATGATCCTCGCCGCCTGTCCCACCGGCACGACCTCGAACCTTCTCACCTATATCGCGCGCGGCGATGTGGCGCTGGCAGTCAGCTTCACGGCGGTGGCCAGCGTGGCGACGATCTTCACCCTGCCGCCGATCGTGATCTGGTCGATGCAGCATTTCGGCAGCAACACGCAGGCTGCCGTCAGCGTGCCGGTCGGCCTGATGATGGGACAGATTTTCCTCATGCTCGGCGTGCCGGTGGGTCTCGGTATGCTGGTGCGTCGTCGCTGGCCGGAGGGCGCGCTGCGCTGGGAGCCGCGCGCGACTCGCGTGGCCGCCGTGCTGTTCATCATCATCGTGCTCGGCGCGGTGGCCAAGAACTGGGGGCTGCTGCGCGACAATTTCGGCAGTCTGGCGGGCTTTGCCATCGGGCTGAATCTGCTGATGCTTGGCGTAGGTTTTCTGGTCGCCTGGCTGGCGCGGCTGTCGCGCCGCCAGTCGGTCACGCTCGGTATCGAAACCGCCGTGCAGAATGCGACGCTCGCCATCGTGATCGCCAGCACCGTGCTGCAGGATGATGCACTGGCGATCCCTGGCGGCCTTTATGGCGTGCTGATGTATGCCGGCGGGCTGCTGTTTGCCTTCGGCATGCGGCGGTTTACGACAAGGTGATAACAATTTTAAATAATCGAAATTCTAGTATTTAGGAGAGTCTTCTGTTTCGTCGACTCTGAACTTCTTTGGCCCGTTGAAGAAGGGAGTTGAGTTCGTCATACCAGTGCTCATTACCGGAATGCCGTGTAACAATATGGCTGTAGGGGACGCCAAACATTTCAGCTATCCAAAAAAAGATAGTGCATGTCTTAACTCCTGTCCAAACATCATTATCTTGGCCGACTTCTTTTCCAGAAAGTGAATAAAACCAATCTCCAGCAGGAGAAATTGATTCGCTGGTTTGGACTAATGGGATTCCATGTTGCTTTGTGAAATTTCGGTACGCCTCAGTGTCTATAAATGGAACGCGGCGCCATGTGCCGCTGATTCGTAAGCTTAGGTCATATGGAAAATCGAGCCCTGTTACTTCTGCAAGCTTCTCGTGGCGGCGCATAACGCCCCACAAAGCGGCAAATAGAATGTTTAAATCGACGAGAAATCCACTAGAAAAATTCTTTTCCTTCAGTAATGAGAAGAAATCTGATGGGTGAGTGTATCCTTCAAAGAATTTTCGAGTGTTGGAGTTGGCATTATAAAAATTATCATCAATCGATATTGAGCTTAAGGGAAGGGTGATGTGTGAGGTTCCATCCACCATGTAGCGCCAAGTAAGAGACAGTCGATCTGCTTGGTTGTCTTTTACTTGGCGAGCAATAAATCCTTCGGAACTTGATTGCGCACTGTCAAAAGGGAGGCCTCCGCTCCCCACCTCTTTATTTGCCATAAGATCTGCAAACTCATCGAACTTGATTTCTCGTTTGGGGAAAACTTCCCGCCAGGGCGATGGAAGAATGAAAACGTCTAGATACGTCGTCTGTTTCTCGGCCTTGGAAATCTCGGGTTTAGTTCTGATTAGAGAATCTAAAGAGCGCTGCCTTCTTTTTCCGCGCTTCCACAGCATGTCCAAGATGTGACGATCTGTTTCGGGGCGCGGGTTCGACTCATCTGCTATTCGACGATAAATTCGGCCATCTGAATGGATGTGTGGTGCCGTATAACTTTTTTGAACTCTGATGACTATTATTGCTCTTCGCTCATCAAGGCCGATTTCAATATTGGGGCCACGTACAATGTGCATTTCAAAGTATGGAGGCGGGCTAACGCAAGCTGAGATGGCTTGACGAATCTTCATTTCCTCGGTGGCGATATCATCGCTCGGGATTCCTGGAAACAGCTCTGCAGTTCGATCCTTATTTGCAGCTTCTTTAATGCCATAAAACAACCACCCGCCATATGTGTTTGCAAAGGCGCTAATCGATTTGGCAATTGATTTCGTGTTCGGAATAGAACTCTTATATTCAATATACCAACCCTCAGGCACTACCCTCAACGCTAATAAATCCGACGCGTTAATTTCGGAAATCTCCTTATCAAAGGGAGTGTATAAGGTGGCGGGCATTGTCATTTTCCTGACTTATGCTTGAGAGCTATTTTTCGCGATTAGATTATCTCACAAATCCCAGCCGGCGGTAGCTCAGCGCTTCCGCCACATGCATGCGTCGCACGCTGTCGCTGCCATCCAGGTCGGCCAGCGTGCGCGCCACGCGCAGCACGCGGTGATAGCCGCGTGCGGTCAGGTGCATCGCCTTGGCCGCTTCGGTGAGCAGGTTGCGGCCCGCATCGTCGGGGGCGGCGATCCGCTCCAGCAGCTGGCCGTCCGCCTGCGCATTGGTGCGGATCACGTTGCGGCCGTCCTTCGACAAACCGCCGCTGCCGGTGCGGGCGTAGCGGTCGCGCTGGATATCGCGCGCCTGCGCCACGCGGGCGGCCACCGCGGCTGAGTCTTCGCCCGGCGGCGGGGCGCTCAGATCGTCCGGGCTGACGGCCGGCACTTCCAGCGTGAGATCGATGCGGTCGAGCAGCGGGCCCGACAGCCGCGCCTGGTAATCGGCGCCGCATTTCGGCGCACGGCTGCAGGCCTGGGCCGGATCGCCGAGATGGCCGCAGCGGCAGGGATTCATCGCCGCCACCAGCTGCACGCGGGCCGGATAACTGACATGCGCATTGGCGCGCGCCACCACGCATTCGCCGGTCTCGAGCGGCTGACGCAGAGAGTCGAGCGTCTGGCGGTTGAATTCCGGCAGCTCATCAAGAAACAGCACGCCGAGATGCGCGAGGCTGACTTCGCCGGGCTTCACGCGCAACCCGCCGCCGACGAGCGCCGCCATCGAGGCCGAATGATGCGGCGCGCGGAACGGACGGCGGCGCGTGAGTTTGCCATCGGGCAACTGCCCGGCCAGCGAGGCGATCATGCTGACTTCGAGAATCTCGGCCGAGTCCAGCGGTGGCAGGATGCCAGGCAGGCGCTGTGCCAGCATCGACTTGCCGGCCCCCGGCGGCCCGATCAGCAGCAGATTGTGCGAACCGGCCGCGGCGACTTCGAGCGCGCGCTTGGCGCTCTCCTGGCCCTTGATGTCGCGCAGATCAGGCAGCGTGGCTGTGTCTTCGGCGGCGATGCCGGGGCGCGGATGTGGCAGCACCTGGCTGCCCTTGAAATGATTGATCAGGGCCAGCAGCGACGGCGTCGCCAGCACACGTTCGGCATCGCCGGCCCAGGCTGCCTCGCTGCCCTGCGCTTGCGGGCAGATCAGGCCGCGATCCTGTGCATGCGCCGAGAGTGCGGCGGGAAGAATGCCGGTGACGGGGCCGACCGCGCCATCGAGGCCGAGTTCGCCAAGCGCGAGATAGCCGTCCAGAGCATCGGGCGGCAGCACGCCCATCGCGGCGAGCAGCGCCAGCGCAATCGGCAGGTCGTAATGGCTGCCTTCCTTGGGCAGGTCGGCGGGCGCCAGATTGACGGTGATGCGCTTGGGCGGCAGCGCCAGCCCGATGGCGCCAAGCGCGCCGCGCACGCGCTCGCGGCTTTCGCCCACCGCCTTGTCGGCCAGACCGACCACGGCAAAGGCGGGCAGGCCGTTCGACAACTGCACCTGCGCTTCGACCGGCATCACCTCGATGCCCTGGAATGCGACCGTGCGACAGCGTGCGACCATGCCGCGCAGTTTATTCTTTGTTCTTTGAGAAACAAATACTCCAGATTGTTTTTACTAAAATATTTCCCGCACTAGGACTATGGCCGTATGCAGCGCGCCGCTTGGCAGCCCGGCCGATCCGCGCTACACAGGCCTCGCACCCTTTGGGGAGTAGCCGTCCGCCACGACCTCGGTCGATGAGCGGGGGAAGCGTCAACAGACTAGGCACGGGCGGCCAGCAATCTGCCCACTGCCTTGGCGCTTCCGGACCGGAGTTCGTCTCCGGTATGGCGAGACCTTAGGCTTGTACCGTTGCATCCCGGACCGGGCGGCGACGGGACAGCCTATGGCCTTGATCGCCGCCCGGTCCCCGATGTGCCTGCCCCATGTTCGCTGCCCCGGAATTGTCCGCTTTCCTCACCACCACCGGCGTGGTCGCCATCGCCGAGATCGGCGACAAGACACAGCTGCTGTCGCTGCTGCTGGCGGCGCGCTTTAATCGCCCCTGGCCGATCCTGGCCGGCATTCTCGCCGCCACCATCGCCAATCATCTGGCCGCCGCTGCGCTGGGTGTTTGGCTCGAAGACCTGCTGGCGCCGCAGGTACTGCGCTGGGTGCTGATCGCCTCCTTTGTGGCGATGGCGGTGTGGACGCTGATCCCCGACAAGCTGGAGGAGGATGCCGCACAGAGCACAGGCCGCTGGGGCGCTTTCCTCACCACGCTGGTGATGTTTTTCATCGCCGAGATCGGCGACAAGACGCAGCTCGCCACCACGGCGCTGGCCGCGCGCTACGATGCGATCCTGATCGTCACCGCGGCCAGCACGCTGGGCCTGATGCTGGCCAATGTGCCGGTGGTGTTTCTCGGCAAGGCACTGATGCGGCGCCTGCCGCTGAACCTCGCGCGCTACCTGGCGGCGGCGGCCTTCCTGCTGCTCGCACTGGTGCTCTTGCTGGCCGGTTGAGATTCGGGCAATCGGGTGCGGTGCAAAAAGGTTGCATGTCCAACGATAATGGTTGGTCTGTGCCGGCATTTGCCGGTAAAACTTTCCCCCTGAGGAAACGCGCGATGACCGGAATGAACCGGTGCGCTTGGAAGGGAGATTCAACATGCGGCGAATTCTGGCATTAACGGCAGTGGCATCGGGTGCGGTTCTTGCCGCGATGAGCTTCGTGGCCGGCACTGCCCAGGCACAGGCCTGGCCCGACAAACCCATCACCTTCATCGTCCCGTTCCCGGCCGGCGGTGGCACCGATGCCTTCGCGCGTCCGCTGGCGGCGCAACTGGGCAACCAGCTTGGCAAGCAGATCGTGATCGACAACCGCGGTGGTGCGGGCGGTACGCTGGGTGCCGGCCTGGCGGCGCGCGCGCCGGCGGATGGCTACAACTTCTTCATCGGCGGTGCGCACCATGCCATCGCGCCCTCGGTGTATCCGAAGCTGGATTACGACATCGAGAAGGATTTCATCCCGGTCATCCTGATCGCGCAGCCGCCGCAGGTGGTGGTGGTCAACCCGACCCGTACCTCGGCGACGACGCTGAAGCAGCTGATTGATGAAGCCAAGGCCAAGCCGGGCAAGCTCTCGTATGGCTCGGCCGGCAACGGCACCTCGCATCATCTGGCGGGCGAGTTGTTCAAGATCCTGACCAAGACCGACATCGCCCATGTGCCCTATCGCGGTGCCGGCCCGGCGATGCAGGATCTGGTCGGCGGCCAGGGCATCGAGATGATCTTCGACGGCCTGGGTTCCTCGGCCGCGCAGATCAAGGGTGGCCGCATCAAGCCGCTGGCGGTTGCCGCCGAACAGCGCTCGCCGGCCTTCCCCGATATCCCAACCGCGAAGGAAGCCGGCCTGGACGGCTATGTGGTGTCGACCTGGTATGCCATGTGGGCGCCCAAGGGCACCCCGGCGCCGGTGATCGAGCGCATGACCAAGGAAGTGCAGACCGCGATGAAATCGCCGGAACTGACGGAAATCTGGAAGAACAACGGTTCGGCAGTTCCGAATGTGGCGGGTCCCGCTTTTGCCAGCTTCCTCAGTTCTGAAATCAAGCGCTGGGCCGAAGTGGCCAAGGCGTCAGGTGCCCGGATCGATTGATCTAACTCGCCCGACATTCTTGTTGAATCTGATAACGGCCGCCCCTCGGGGCGGCCGTTTTTCTATGAACCGTCACCAGCACGCCATTGGCTGTAACAAAGAGGTGCGGTTAGTATCGGTCGGTGACCCGGTGCCGCTGCAGGACCGGACAACAGAAGACGTAAACGATGAGCAAGATTGCCGGCAGGCGCTACCGGAAAGCCGAGATCGAGACGCTGCTCGATGCGCTCAAACGCCAGACCAAACGGGCGCGCGCCAAGGCCGAGGATGCGATCCAGCGCATCGGTCATGCCACCTATGAACCCTATTATGAATATCGCGAGTCGCTGACCGAGATCGAAGGCGTGCTGGTCCTGATCGAGGATCGCATGGAAAATGCCGAGAAGGACGCGGCGGCTCAGCTGCAGGAATACCACAGCCAGCTGATCGTCGATCTGCTGCGCATGAAGATCGATGTGGTGCTGCGCGTTTTCCCGGCGTTGGAGAATGCCGAAGTCCTGCCGGTCGGCACGCAGAAGGTTTTCCTCGCCACGATCTGGGAATTGAACGAAACCGTCGCCCGCATCGACCGCGAGAAGATCGAGGGCGTGCTGGATGCCGATGCGCGCAAGCGCCTGACGGTGGCGGAAACCATCCTGCGCGAAGTGTCGGACCGGGCGCCGCGCCTGATGGAGCTGGCGGCCGAAAACAATGCCCGCATGGGCTGATACTGCCGCTAGGGCTTTTCTGACAATTCGTGATATTGCCGCGCGTAGAACATGCGATGCGCGGTCTGCGTCTGTGCCGCCGCCTGTTTCTTGATCAGCGCCGGCACGGTGTCGGCCGGCACCGGCTGTAGCTGGAACGGTCCCGGCTGCATCGCATAGGGTCGCGTGTCGCCTTTCGGAGTCAGGATCACGGCATTGCGGCCATCGCCCACCGCGACATCGAAATTATGCGCCATGGCGATCCGCCCGCCGCCCGGTGGCACGCGGCGCAGGTCGACGCCGAAGAAGGGGCTGTCGTAACTGAGGCCCAGCAGGCCGAGCAGGGTGGGCGCGACATCCATGCTGGAGCCCAGCACGGCATCGCGTGCCGGCGCGATATGCTTCGGTGCGTAGATGACCAGCGGCACGCGGAAGCCCTGCACCGGAATCTGCGCCGCGCCCCAGACCTTCGGGCCGTGGTCGCCGATCAGCACGAAGATGGTGTCGTCGAACCACGGCTTGCCGCGGGCTGCATCGATGAAACCGCCCAGCGACCAGTCGGCATAGGCCGCGGCCTGTTCCTTGAACGCGTTGCCGGGCCGCTGCTCGATGCGACCGTCGGGATAGCGGAAGGGGCGATGATTGCTGACCGTCAGGCAGGCGAAGAAGAACGGTCCCGGTTCGGCCGCCATACTGTCGATGCGCGACAGCGCTTCCTTGAACATGTATTCGTCCGCCACGCCCCAGATCGTCTTGAAGCCGCGGTCGGCGACATCGCTCTGTCCCAGTACCCGGTCGAAGCCGATGGTCTCCCAGAAATGCCCCATATTGTCGAAGCTGGTGGGGCCGCCATAAAGGAAGGTCGAGCGATAGCCGAACTGTTTGAGCAGAAAGGGCAGCGAATTCATGCCTTCCGAACCGCTGCGGCGTGCCGTGGAGATGCCGGGGATCGGCGGGAAGGAGGTGAAGATGGCTTCCAGGGCGCGCACGGTGCGGTCGCCGGTGGCGTAGATATTGGTGAACAGCAACCCGTCTTCTGCGATCCGGTGCCAGTTCGGCGACACTGTATTGCGGTAGTTGCGCTGCTTCTCCTCGAAGACATCCTCGAAATAGACCGAGCCGAAGGATTCCTCGAGTACCAGAACCACGTTCAGTTTTTTCGCCGGCAGCGGTCCGTTATCGACATGTCGGCGCAGGCTGCGTTCGGTGGGCGCGGCCAGGTTCGTCGTGTTGTCCTGCCGCACCATGTCGCGCAGCAGCGGTATGGCTTCGGCTTCGTCGATACCGGGATAAACACCGTCATATTTGCTGTCGTTGGTCAGGAAGGCATTCAGGATGCTGTGCATGCCATTCACGGCCAACTCGTTGGTGGTCCGCGCCGTGACCGGCTCGTAAGGGCCGGCATGGAGGAAGGGCAGGGCCAGCAGCGTGGCCACGGCGGCAACGGCGGCGCTGCGCCGCCATTCGCCGGGCACCAGCGGTGTCTCCAGCGCATGAGTCAGACGGCGCCGCAGCAGGGCATAAATCGCCAGGACAACGGCCGCAATCGCTGGCAGATAGATGTGCAGATCGAAGGACTCGCGGATATTGCCGAGTACCTCCTTGGGAAAGATCAGGTAGTAAACAGCAATACCGTTGAAGCGGCTGTTATATTCATCCCAGAAAAAAACCTCTGCCACCGCGGCAAAAATCGCGAGGCCGAGCAGGCCCACCAGCAGCAGGTGCGCCAGCACCTTGGCGGTGCGCCAGCGGAACACGCGATTGAGCAGGTAAAGGCCCAGCAGGAACGGCAGGCCGAGCAGCACGGCGGTGGCGGCATCATCCGCCAGCCCAACCAGCCAGACCGCCGCGAAAGACAGGACCGAGTCCGGTGTGTCGATGGCGATCCAGATCGTCAACGTCAGCCGCACGGCGGCTGCCAGGAGGATGAAAATGCCCAGGCAGAGCAGCCAGAAGTGGAGCCTGGGCGGGATGCGGTGGGACGGCGGCGAAAGCGGCATTTCGCGCGAAGGAACGAACAGCATGACAGACCAGGGTTATGGAAGCCTGCCGCTGTTTACCCGCTGACACTTACAGCAAGCTTACGCGCTTCCTTTGGCGGGAAAATGCAGGACGAATTCCGCTCCGCCGCCGGGAGCGTCACCGACCGAGACGCTGCCGCCATGTCCGCGCATGGTCTCCGCCACGATCGCCAGTCCCAGCCCGGCACCGCCGCCGCGCTGCCGGTTCCGCCCGCGCCAGAAGCGCTCGAAGATTTCATTGCGCTGGGCCACTGGCACGCCGGGACCATGGTCGCGCACGGCAATGGCAGGTTCAGGTGTCACGATAATCGTCACTTCCGATCCCGTTGCGGTATGGGCAATCGCATTTTCGATGAGATTGCGCAGTGCATTCTCCAGTGCGTCGGACGAACCGTTCACCAGTACCGGATGGGGGGTATCACTCAGCGCCAGTGTCTTATGTGCCGCAATCGCCAGCGGCGCCAGAAAGGCGACAACTGTTTCGGCCACGACGTTCAGATCGACCGTATCGAATTGCGGCGGAGCGGCTTCCAGGCGCGAAACCTGCAGCAGCTGGCTGACAAGACGATTCATCCGCGCAATGTCTTCGGCCAGGCGACGGGTTTCGGAGCTGGGCGCCAGCTCTGCAACCCGGGCGGTCAGCACCGCCAGCGGCGTGCGCAATTCATGCGCAGCATTGGCGGTAAACCGGCGCTGCATTTCGAACCCCTGTTCCAGGCGGTCGAGCGCGGCATTGATGGCCAGCGGCAGGGCGCGGATTTCTTCCGCCACATCGTCGGTCGGCAGACGAAGGTTACGGGTTTCGGGTCCGATCTGCAGGGCGCGCGCCGACAGTTCCTTGATGGGACGCAGGCTCGTGCGGATCGTCCAGGTCGCCATCAGCAGCGCGGCCGCCAGCACGACGGGCACGGTCCAGCCGATATGCACGGCGAATTCGCTGAGCAGCGTGTCGATATAGACGTCGGGATGGAGTTTGCCCTGCGCCACGATCACGCGATACCCTGCTGGCAATCCTTCGCTGCTCTGCAATGCATAGTAGCTGCTTTCGCCGCCGCCCGCGTCGAGCAGCCGGAACACGGTCTCGCCGTCGGCGGGGCGACTGAAGGACAGTCCGGCAAAGGCGGTGCGGGCTTTGTCGCTGGAGGCAGCCGCGATCTGTCCGGCAGGATCGATCACGGCATAGAGATAGCTGTCGCCGGAATTGCGATAAGCCTGATCCAGTTCCGGCGGCAGGGCAACAGTTATGCCGCCATTGCGGGCCTGCGCATGCAGCGCGATCTGCTTGGCCTGAATCTGGAGCCCGACATCGTCCAGGTTGTCGAGCGCGAACCAGGCATACTGGCTGATGGCGATGGCCACCAGTACCGTCGCTCCCAGCAGCACCAGTCCCATCCGCCAGGCCAGGCGTGCCTGCAGCGACCACCGATGGCTCAGGGAACGGCTCATGCGGCGGCTTCTGCCAGCAGATAGCCCACGCCGCGCACGGTATGAATCTCACCGGAAAAACCGCCGCCGGTCAGCTTGCGGCGCAGGCGATGCAGCAGGACTTCAAGTGAATTCGGCGTCACTTCATCGTCGAATCCATAGATGCGCTCTTCCAGATAGCGCTTCGGGACCACGCGACCGACCCGCCGCAGCAGATTTTCCAGCAATGTCATTTCGCGTGCGGTCAGTGGCAATGCCCGGCCATCGACGGTGACCGTTCGGCCGATGGTATCGAAAGAGATATTGCCGGCCTGCAGAACGATCCCGAGTGCTCCATTGGGACGACGCAGCAGGGCTTTCAGCCGCGCGATCAGTTCATCAATCGCGAAGGGTTTCAGCAGGTAATCGTCGGCACCGCTGTTCAGCCCCGCTACGCGATCATCGACGCCATCACGCGCGGTGAGGATCAGTACTGGCGTGCTGTCGCGGCGGCTGCGCAATTCGCGCAGGATCGTCAGGCCGTCCTCGTCCGGCAAGCCGAGATCGAGCACCATGGCATCGTACCGCGACGTCGCAAGCGCATCGCGCGCCGCTTCCGCAGTAGCGGCCACGTCGACGGTAAAACCGGCACGCGTCAGACTGCGCTGGACCAGGTCGAGCAGTGCGGTTTCGTCTTCGATCAGCAGGAGTCGCATGGGAGGGCTCTTATCGAGCGGTCGACTTACCGCCACCTTACGAACATGCGCCGGCCGGCGCCGGAATTAAAGGTTACGATGCGGATATTTACCGGTTCGCCTGTCTTTTACCGGGGCCGAAATCCGACTGGCGGCAACGGTTGCGACATTTCGGCCATTGCGCCCCCGGGCCAGTTTGGGTAGAAGGGCCGTGGGACACGCCCCCCCAACGGGGCGCTTACTATCTGGAAGGATAGACACATGACGAAGCCTGCCCTGCGCCCCAATTCCGCGCATTTCTCTTCCGGCCCCTGCGCCAAGCGCCCCGGCTGGACCCCCGAACTCCTCAAGAATGCCCTGGTCGGCCGCTCGCATCGCTCGAAAGAGGGCAAGCAGCGCCTGGTCGATGCCATCGAGCTGCATCGCAAGCTGCTGGGCATTCCCGCTGACTACAAGATCGGCATCGTGCCGGCCTCCGATACCGGCGCCGTGGAAATGGCGCTGTGGTCGATGCTGGGCGCGCGCGGCGTCGATGTCCTGGCCTGGGAAAGCTTCGGCGCCGGCTGGGGCTCCGACATTTCCAAGGAACTGAAGCTCAAGGATGTCCGCACCCTGAAGGCCGGTTACGGCGACATCCCCGACCTGAAGCAGGTCGACTGGAGCCGCGACGTCGTCTTCACCTGGAACGGCACGACCTCGGGCGTGAAGGTGCCGAACGGCGACTGGATCTCGGACAGCCGCGAAGGCCTTGCCATCTGCGACGCCACTTCGGCGGTATTCGCCATGGACCTGCCGTGGTCGAAGCTCGATGTCACCACCTGGTCGTGGCAGAAGGCGACCGGCGGCGAAGCCGCACACGGCATGATCGTGCTGAGCCCGCGCGCCGTGCAGCGTCTGGAAACCTACACGCCGGCCTGGCCGCTGCCGAAGATTTTCCGCATGGCCAAGGACGGCAAGCTGATCGAAGGCATCTTCAAGGGCGAGACGATCAACACGCCCTCCATGCTCTGCGTCGAAGACATCCTCGACGCCCTGAAATGGGGCGAGAGTGTCGGTGGCCTGAAGGGCATGATCGCCCGTTCGGAAGCCAACCTGAAGGCCATTGCCGACTGGAAGGCCAGGACTCCCTGGGTCGATTTCCTGGCTGCTGATCCGGCCGTACGTTCCAACACCTCGATCTGCCTCAAGGTGGTCGATCCCTGGTTCACTGCCCTGGGCCCGAAGGACCAGGAAGCAGCGGCCAAGCAGATCGCGTCCACTCTGGAGAAGGAAGGCGTGGCCATGGACATCGCGCATTATCGCGATGCCCCTCCGGGCCTGCGCATCTGGGGCGGCGCCACGGTGGAGACCAGCGATATCGCTGCGCTCTGCCCCTGGCTCGACTGGGCTTTCGCCGAAGTGAAGGCGACCTACAAGCCGGCTGCGGCCGCCTGATCTTTTCAGACACAGGCGCGTTCACAAGACGCGCCTGTTTTTCTTTCCCATTCTGACATTCGAGGACTTTTCCCATGGTCAAGGTTCTGATCTCCGACGAACTGAGCCCCGCCGCCGTCGATATCTTCAAGACCCGCGGCGTCGAGGTCGACATCAAGACCGGCCTGAAGCCGGAAGAACTGCTCGCCATCATCGGCGACTATGACGGCCTCGCCATCCGCTCGGCCACCAAGGTGACCGCCAAGGTGCTGGAAGCCGCCAAGAAGCTGAAGGTGGTCGGCCGCGCCGGAATCGGCGTCGACAACGTGGATATTCCGGCCGCCACCGCGCGCGGCGTCTGCGTGATGAACACCCCGTTCGGCAACTCAATCACCACGGCCGAACATGCCGTGGCCATGATGATGGCGCTGGCCCGCGAAATCCCGCTGGCTGACCGTTCCACCCAGGCCGGCAAGTGGGAAAAGAACCGCTTCATGGGCGTCGAGCTGTATGGCAAGACGCTCGGCCTGATCGGCTGCGGCAATATCGGTTCCATCGTGGCCGACCGCGCCCAGGGCCTGAAGATGAAGGTGGTTGGCTACGATCCCTTCCTGACGCCCGAGCGTGCGACCTCGCTGGGCATCGAGAAGGTCGAGCTGGACGAGTTGCTGGCCCGCGCCGATTTCATCAGCCTGCATACCCCGCTGACCGAGCAGACCAAGAATATCCTCGACGCCAAGGCGCTGGCCAAGGCGAAGAAAGGCGTGCGTATCGTCAACTGCGCCCGCGGTGGTCTGGTCGATGAAGCAGCGCTCAAGGATGCGCTCGATAACGGCCAGGTGGCTGGTGCCGCCTTCGACGTCTTCGTCACCGAGCCGGCGAAGGAAAACATCTTGTTCGGCCACGAGCGTTTCATCGCCACGCCGCATCTGGGCGCCTCGACCAACGAGGCGCAGGAGAATGTCGCGCTGCAGGTGGCCGAGCAGATCAGCGACTACCTGCTGACCGGAGCCGTTACCAACGCGCTGAACATGCCTTCGGTCTCTGCCGAAGACGCGCCGAAGCTGCGCCCCTACATGAAGTTGGCCGAGCAGCTCGGCAGCTTCGTCGGCCAGCTGGCCGAAGCCAATCTGACCAAGGTGATGATCGAGTACGAAGGCCATGTCGCGACGCTGAATACGCGCCCGCTCACCGCCATCGTGCTGGAAGGCCTGCTACGCCGCCAGCTCAGCAGCGTCAATATGGTCAATGCCCCGCTGGTGGCCAAGGAGCGCAATATCGAGGTCTCCGAGGTGAAGCATGAGCGCGAAGGCGACTATGCCACGCTGATGCGCGTCACCATCCATGCCGACAAGGTGCGCCACCTCTCCGGCACGCTGTTCGCCAACAAGAACCCGCGCGTGGTCGAGATCAAGGGTATCGACATTGATGCCGAACTGGGCCCGCATATGCTCTATGTCACCAATGCCGACAAGCCGGGCTTCATCGGCCGTCTCGGCACCGTGCTGGGCGATGCTGGCATCAACATCGCCACTTTCCATCTCGGTCGCGCCGCGCGTGGCGAGGATGCGATCTGCCTCGTGGAAGTCGATGGCGCCATCCCGAATGACGTGGCCGAGAAGGTCAAGGCCATTCCGGGCGTGCGTCAGGCCACCCCGTTGCAGTTCTAAGTCAAGCGTCCGAAAACAAGTTTACCGCTTTACCGGGGCCGGGTTGGTTGCTTAACTGATCCGGCCCCTTCTATTCCAGGAGTGACTGATCATGGCTCGTTTGGCCCGCCTTGCATTGACGCTTGTCCTGCCGCTGGCCCTGATCGCCTGCGGCCCGCCGTCCACGGAAGAGGCGCTGAAGAAAGCCGAGCCGGCCAAGACCAAGGCTGAGCTGGAAAAGGCGCTGGGCAAACCGAGCGAGTTGCAGAAGCTCGGCCCGCTAGAACAGTGGACCTACAAGACCAGCGATGGCTCGGTCACGTTTGTCATCGCCGGCGACAGCGTCACGCTGGCCTCGGGCGGCACGACGAAGAAGAACTGAGATTAGCAGACCCTCACCCTCCCGTGCTTCGCTGCGGGAGAGGGTTGGGGTGAGGGCCTTTCACTACGGCGCCGGATAGCTCCGCCCTCCGAAGATCGCGCTCCCCACGCGCACATGCGTGGCGCCCAGCATCACGGCGGTTTCGAAATCGCTGCTCATACCCATGCTGAGCTGATCGAGCCCGTTGCGTTTCGCGATCTTGTTGAGCAGCGCGAAATGCGGCGCGGGTTCTTCCTCGGCTGGCGGAATGCACATCAGGCCGACCACCGGCAGGTCCAGCGCGCGACAGGCGGCGATGAAGGCATCGGCCTCCTGCGGCGCGCAGCCGGCCTTCTGCGGCTCCTCACCGGTATTCACCTGCACGAAACAGGGCAGGCGGCGACCGCTTTTCTCGAATTCCTTGGCCAGTTCCTGGGCCAGACTCTCTCGGTCCAGCGTGTGGATCACGTCGAAATGCGCCACGGCCTGCTTCACCTTGTTGGTCTGCAGCGGGCCGATCAGGTGCAGCACCAGATCGGGATGCGTCTCGCGCAGGGGCGGATACTTCGCCATGCCTTCCTGCACGCGGTTCTCGCCGAAATGCCGCTGACCTGCGGCCAGTGCCTCGGCCACGGCCTCAGCCGGAAAGGTCTTGGCGACGGCCACCAGGGTCACCACTGCCGGATCGCGCTTGGCGGTCGCGGCAGCCTCGGCGATCTGCTGGCGGATGCCGGCGAGGCGGTCCGCGAGGCTGGGTGCTTCCGGTGAAGGCTGGGTCATGGCAGGCTGCTGTGATGAAATCTCGGGTCCGCACGCTACCAACGGCGAAGCATTGGCGGAAGCCTCTGCCCCCCATCGCCATGCCCACATGCTGGCTCGTTACGGATGCGCACCGTCTGGCGGACCCGCTGCCAGCCATCCGCCAGCTGCAGCGCGGTGACGGCGTGCTGTTCCGCCATTATGAGCTGCCGCCGGCAAAGCGTCTGGCGCTGGCGCGGCAGGTCGCCGGCCTGTGCCGCCGGCTTGGCCTGGTGCTGCTGGTGGCCGGCGATGGGCGGCTGGCCCGTGCGGTGGCGGCGGATGGCGTGCATTTGCCGCAGGCGCTGATCCATCAGGCTGCGACGGCACGACGGGCCGGGCTGGGACTGGTCACGGCAGCGGCGCATGATGCCGGTGCCATCGCAGGGGCGGCGCGTTGCGGCGTCGACGCGGTTCTGGTGTCACCGGTCTTTGCCACCGCCAGCCATCCGGGGGCAGCGCCGCTCGGCGTGCTGCGCTTGGCGGCGCTGACGACGCAAGCGCGCCGCCGGGGGCTATCGGTTTACGCGCTGGGCGGCATCACGCCTGCCAGCTTCGCCCGGCTGCGAGGACTTGCGCTGGCCGGCTATGCCGCGATCGGCAGTCTGTCTTTCGTATAATCTGGCGCCGGCATAAAAAAACCGCCGCCATCCTGCGATGGCGGCGGCTTTCGGACCGCCCGAAGGCGGATCGGATCAGAAGGTGTAGGCGTAGTTGAGCGAGAACACCACGCCGCTTTCGCAGGTGCTCAGGCCGCCGCAGTCGCGCTTCGACAGGTTGGTGTCGACATACTGCACGCCGGCAGTGAAGCCCCAGTAGGTGGCGAACAGGCCGATGTTGTAGTCGATGTAGTCGTCCTTGGTCGCGCCCGTGCCGAAGAAATTCACCGGCTTGTCGACCGTCTGGTGGCCGATATTGGCCTTGATGGTCGGGCTGAATTCAGTCACCGGGATCGGGATCGCCACGCCGGCGGTGTAATAGACGGCGGTGCCGCTGTTATTGAAGTATTCCGGGCTGTAGTAGACCGCAGCGCTCGGCAGGGCGAAGCCGAAGTCATAGCTGACGGCGAGCTTGCCTTCGGTGAAGTCCTGCGATTCCGGGCCGGTGCGGCCGGTGTAGTTGTAGCGGATGAAGCCGATATCGACGCCCAGCTTGTCGAAGGTGCCGCGGAAACCGCCGACCAGATCGACTTCGGCCGTGGTGCCGTTGTTGAAATCGACGCTGCTGCCCCAGACACCGGCATAGATCGTCAGCCAGTCATTCGGGGCCAGGGTGCCGTCAATGCCGCCCTGCACGGCCGGGTCCTTGTCGGACTGGCTGATGCCGCGGAAGCGGTAATCGGACACAACGCCGGCATTGACGGCAACGCCGAGCGGAATGTCGGCGGCCATGGCCGGAGCCGCAGCGACGAGGCCGAGGGCCACGAGAGCGGCGCGGAAAGCAAACTTGGTCATTGGGGTAACCTCCGAGAAGAAATTCGCAGAGGAGATAATCAGGGAAGCCCCTGTCCGACAAACACTTACCCTGTATGATGGCAGTCGAGCCCGGGAACTGTGTCTCTGCGGTTACACTCGTACCGGGAAACGGTCACATTGAATAAAATCTGTGCAATGAGCGTCGGTAATTTAATTCCAAACGCGTCACGGATTGGGGGAAAACCGGCATGACGACTGCGGCGCAGCCTTTGGTTCTGATCGAAACCTCGGCCGAATCAGCGGCGATTCCCCCCGGCATCCAGGTGATCCGGCTGAACTACCCGTCCAAGCGCAACGCCCTGTCGCTGGATCTGCGAGCCGCGCTGATCACTGCTGTGGAGGCCGCCATGGCCGATCCTGCCGTGCGGGTCCTGGTGCTGACCGGCAGCGGCGGCGCCTTCTGTGCCGGCGGTGATATTTCCACCATGCAGAATGTCGCCGGCGTGGCCGGGCGGCAGCGTCTGGGCAACCTGCACCGCCTGGCGCGGATGATCGTGGCGGGGCCGAAGCCGGTGATTGCCGCCGTGGAGGGCTATGCCTATGGCGCCGGCATGTCGCTGGCGCTGCTCTGCGACCAGGTGGTGGCGGCCAGGGATGCGAAATTCTGCTGCTCGTTCGGCAAGGTCGGGCTCATGCCTGACCTCGCGGCCTTGTGGACCGTGCCGCAACGGGTGAATGCCGGCTGGGTGAAGCGCCTGCTGATGCTGGCCGAAGAGATCGACGGCGAGGCGGCCGGCCGTATCGGTCTGGTGGATGATGTGACCGCGCCCGGCGAGGCGCTGACCGCCGCACTGGCGCTGGCGGGAAAATTCGCCAGCCTCGCGCCGCTGCCGGTCGGCTTCATCAAGGCGACGCTGGCGCGTGGCCCGCAGCCGCTGGAGGCTTTGCTGGCGCAGGAGGCCGATGGTCAGGCATTGCTGTTCAACTCGGCCGACTTCGCCGAGGGGCGGGACGCCTTCCTCGCCAAGCGCAAGCCGGTCTTTACCGGCAGCTGACTTTATGGACTGACGCCACGGCAACGTGGTGCCGGCCGGCCGCCGCTTGCGGGGGATTTTTCACCCTCATAGACTACGCGCGACAAACAATAAGGTTTTACCAGGAGGAAACCGATGCTGGGCCTGATCCAGGACCGTCCGTTGCTGATTTCGCAACTGATCGAATATGCCGCGCTGTATCACGGCAAGACCGAGATCGTGACACGCACGGTGGAAGGCCCGATCCATCGCTACACCTATCGCGACCTGCGCGACCGCTCGCGCCAGCTGGCCAATGCACTGACCCGCCTGGGCGTGAAACTGGGCGACCGCATCGGCACGCTGGCCTGGAATACCTATCGGCATTTCGAACTCTATTACGGCGTGTCGGGCATGGGCGCGGTGCTGCACACCGTGAACCCGCGCCTGTTCCCCGAGCAGATCGACTACATCGTCAACCACGCCGAAGACCAGTATCTGTTCTTCGACCTCACCTTCCTGCCGATCGTCGAGAAGCTGGCGCCGCAGCTCAAGACAGTGAAGGGCTTCGTACTGCTGACCGATGCGGCGCATATGCCCAAGGATAGCAAGATCCCCAACCTGCATTGCTACGAGGATCTGATCGGCAAGGAGAAGGCCGACTTCGCCTGGCCGGAATTCGACGAACGCACCGCGTCGTCGCTCTGCTATACCTCGGGCACCACCGGCAATCCGAAGGGCGTGCTGTTCTCGCACCGCTCCAGCGTGCTGCACTCCTACGCGGTCTGCCAGCGCGACGGGCTCAATCTCGGCTCGGGCGATTCTGCGCTGGTGATCGTGCCGCTGTTCCATGCCAATGCCTGGGGCGTGCCCTATGGCGCCTGCATGAGCGGCGCCAAGCTGGTTTTCCCCGGCCCGGCGCTGGATGGCAAGAGCGTGTACGAGCTGCTGCGCGATGAAAAGTGCAACTTCTCGCTCGGCGTGCCCACCGTCTGGCTCGCCTTCTTCCAGTATATCGACGCCAACCCCAGCCTCGATCCCAAGGCCGACATCAAGCTCGAGCGCTGCGTGATCGGCGGCTCGGCCGCCCCGCGCGCGATGATCGAGCGCTTCGCCAAGCAGTTTAACTGCTTCGTCATCCATGCCTGGGGCATGACCGAGATGTCGCCGCTGGGCACCACCGGCAACCTGCTGAAGAAACATGCCGACCTGCCGCTGGAACAGCGCCTCGACATCCAGTCGAAACAGGGCCGCACCGTCTATGGCGTCGAGATCAAGATCACCGATGACGACGGCAACGAACTGCCGCGCGACGGCAAGGCCTTTGGCAATGTGAAGGTGCGCGGCCCCTGGATCACGCGCGGCTATTTCCGCGGCGAGGGCGGCAACGTGCTCGACAAGGACGGCTGGTTCACCACCGGCGACGTCGCCACGCTGGACGAAGACGGCTACATGCAGATCACCGACCGCTCGAAGGACGTGATCAAGTCGGGCGGCGAGTGGATCTCCTCGATCGACCTGGAGAATGCCGCGGTCGGCCATCCTGCCGTTCAGGAAGCCGCCGTGATCGGCGTGCATCACGAGAAGTGGCAGGAGCGCCCGCTGCTGCTGGTGATCAAGAAGGCCGGGCAGGAGGTCACGCGCGACGAGATGCTGAGCTTCCTGGAAAGCCGCGTCGCCAAGTGGTGGCTGCCCGACGACGTGGTCTTCGTCACCGAGCTGCCGCATACCGCCACCGGCAAGCTGCTGAAGGTGAAGCTGCGCGAGCAGTTCAAGGACTACAAGCTTCCGACACCGGGTGCATAGGATAAGCGCGAAACCGAAAAGAGGGGCCGTCCATTCGGGCGGCCCTTTTCTTTTTCAGGTCAGTGCTTGCGATCCTTGTCGCCGTTGCGGTCGCGTGCCGCCAGCAGCTGCTTGATGCGGCGCCCCACCTCTTCGGATTCATAGGGCTTCTGCAGCAGCGGGCCGTCGTCGCACAGATCGGCGGCCTTGTCGGCCGCGCTGGCGGCACCCGAGGTCAGGATCACCTTCACGCCGGGCCGGTTCTGCCGCACCCATTTCGACAGCGCGAAACCGTCCATCGCGCCCGGCATCTGGATGTCGCTGAACACCACGTCGACCTCGACATCGGCCTTGAACAGGGCGACGGCTTCCACGGCGCTGCCGGCTTCGATCACCACATAGTCACACTCGCGCAGGTATTCCGCGATCACCATGCGGACCAGGACTTCGTCCTCCACCACCAGCACAACGGGGCGGCTGTCGTCAGACTCGGCGATGGAACTCAGGTCGCGGGCGGCTGCCAACATGATCGATGTGTCTCCTAGCCTGGATGCATACTCTTTACCGAAACGCTTGCTCCGGCAGGGAGAATAATTCGGTCCTGCATTTGGACAATGTCCCAGCTTGCACAGCCGTCATCGCCCTGTCTTGCAACAACTCTGGGCAGCGCATGACTTATTTGCGGCCTGCGGCAGCGTAACCCCCTCTGATTCCGGACTTATTCCGGCTTTAGTACCTCCTTTCAGCGTGCTTGGCCCGGCTTAGAACGCGCTTATTTGAGGCTTATACCGTGCTTATTTTTGCTTATTTGGGGCTTATTCCGGCTTATGACGCGCCCTGTATCGGGTTTCAGTTGCTGCACCTTCGTTCGAGTGGCGGGGATAGCCGGCCCTGTTTGGATTGGCGGCATTCGGCATGCCCGATAGTATAGAACAGAAAGTGATTATTTTATAGGAAAATTAGCCCAGTTATATACTTGAGTGAACACGATGAAAACGTTACAATATAACGGACAGGCCGGCGCTTTTATGCCCGTTTGGGGTCAGGGGGCCTTTGAGTCTCGTTTTCATCGCTGGCTTGATCAGGGAAGTAATCGGGAGCGCCTTGAAGCGGGCGGCTTTGGTGATTTGACGGACCTGTCTCGATTAATTCACTCTCTGGTGAATGAGACAGCATCTCGGCCATGATCCTGGATTTCATGCGCGATACATCGACTAGCGCATTTTCCATCTCCTTCAGAGCTTCATAGAAAGAGTGGACTTTTAAATACGCCTCTTCGAATTGAGGAAAGTACCAAACAGTGTCCGGGATCGAGAACGCCCCTTTAGCCTTAACGACGAAAAAGGTGACGCCCTTTCCGTCTTCCGTTTCTCCGAATACGTCATGCGCCATCATGTTGCGCGTTGGAGAATAGTCAGAGATGTCTTGTAGTATTCTTCTGTAAGCAGTTCGCTTTTCGTCTTGCAGGGGTGTTGTTCCGATTATCGTTCTGGCAACGTGAATCTTGTCCCTTAACTGCATATTAGAAGCTAGAATGGCCGCCTGCATTTCATCCAGCCCCAGCGCTTTCCCTACAAGGGAACGCAACCTGGATTCCATGAACGCCCATTCTTGAAGAAACATCCCGACCAAAGCGCAGGCCATAACTCGTGGCGGCATGCCGGATAATTCATCCATGACCAAATCCCCCGATGATGCGAAGCGCGACGCGGTAAAGAAGAAGACCAAATATATACGTGACTGAGCGGTGTATTATGGAAAATAGTGGCAACGGACAGGCCGGCGCTCTCGAAGAAATCGAGATTACCTCCGAGATGTTGGGCGCGGGGGTTGCCGCCCTTGAGCATTTGAGGGGGGCTTTTGGCGACGCCCATTTGTTTGAGGCGGTTTATACAGCCATGGCTTCCTGTGCAGCAGGCTGCGATATCCGCGGGTCTCTTCCCCAAGAGAAAAATATAAAAGCGAGAAGTTGATCCGCGTCAGATCAGCAATCATTCGCTTTAGGTCGCCCATTGTAACGGTGGTTTCTTGAATTCTCTCGGGGATATGTACCGATAAGACGTTCGAGACAGTGAGCTTGCGCCCCTCTACGTCCCAAAACTTGTGCAGGATATCGTTTCTGAAGCTATTGATTAGCGCCAATTGGCGAAAAACGTGTTCGACTTCACTTCTTCTTTTCTGCGGCCAGTCTTCTGCCTCGCTCAATCTACGAATCAAACTCATTGCGGCGTCGATCTTTATCCCGGATAAAACCGCTCTAGCGGTTTGAGGCTGCATCTTAGTAAGTTGCCAGAGAACATCCTTCACGTTCGACTCAACGAATGAAAACAGCCAAACAAATTGCCCGAGAAGCTGCCAGAAGGCCCGCCTTTTCAAGGTATAATCGCGTTTGGTACGTTTCTTTTTTGCAGGAACGGAACTCATGAACAAATCTCCCGATGACAAGAAGCGCGACGAGGTACTGAAGAAGATGCTTCAGACCAAGCCGCAGCCACGTAAGCCGAAAACGGAAAAGGAGCCCGTTGGCAAGAAAAACTGACTACTCGCAATTTAACCCTGACCTTTTGAAAGACCTTCCGATAATTGGCTTCGTCGCACAGCGTTCGCCATTATCCTGTCAAAGGCGTCGGTTATTTCTTGAACCCATACATCGGATTGTATCGGGTCCAATTTTGGATCGCTTAGTTGCGAGAGTTTATTGGAATGTTCTTTCGCCCATTCTGCCATCACGACGGATGGCAACCCGTAGGGCTGGGCGGCGTTTGTCATTAGAAACTCAACCAGAAACTCCAAAGCCGTCACGCGCGCCATAAGCGGCACAAGAATTTTGTCGTTCATAATTTCCCCCTGCCTGCTAGAGGTTCAAGCCTAGCGACAGAGGGAAACTAAGTGGACTCGTTAATTTGAGGTTCTTTAGCGCAGTAGCGAGCGCATAATAGATTGCGCGTCGCACCGTAGCCGGATCAATCGGCTTAGGCGCCGTGCGTCCGCCGATAGGTCAGGCGCTTGCCCTCGGCGCCCTTACGCGAAAGCACCGCGCGAACGTCATCGTCAGCGGAACGGCCGTTATGGCGGAGATTGAACTCCGCTAGATCGCGGTGCAGGTGCTTCTTCTGGCAATGCTGTTACGCACCGCGCATGCCGCGCCAGTCACGCCGGCGGCTGGCTCACCAGCGTCGTCGGCTCGATCGTCTTGAAGAAGCCGGTCACTGTCACGCCATCCAGCGACAGCGGCAGGATCAGCCGCACATAACTCAGCTGGTTGCCCTCCAGCGAGACATAGCTGCGCCGCGCCAGGCTGGCCTGCCGCTGCTGCGCCACCTGCTGCATGCTGGCAAACACGATGGCGGCATCGTGCGGGTTGAAGAAATTGGCCAGCCGGCGACCGCCGAGATCGGCGCTGGTGCGTTCGCCGACATAGTTGCCGGCCAGCCGCACGCGCACGTCGCGTTCGTCCGGCAGGTAGTCGAGCAGCATCGTATAGGGCAGCACGCCGGCCGGCAGGGCGTCGGCCGCGATCACGGCGGGCAGTTTCGTGCCGCGATGTGCCGCCAGCCAGGCGGCATGGCATTGCGCCAGCAGCGGGTAGTGCGGCAGCTCGGTCAGCGCCAGTTCCTCATAGCCCTTCACATTCAGGCCGGTGGCGGCCGGATGCAGCGTGCCGTTGTGGTTCCCCATGTCGGTCATCTCACGTGTCCGTTCGCAGCAGGATGGCAGAGGATATCAGTCATCGAAGCCTCCGGCTGCCATGGACACGGGCTTCGGCATGAACAGGGCCGGATCGAATCCGGCATAACGCTGCAGCGTGAGCCGCAGGATGTCTTCCAGGTCGCGCCGGCGCGGCCCGCCCTCGGGGCGGTCGCGTGCGGCCTGCCACAGCAGAATGATCGGCTCGACATCGAGCGCCAGCGCGCGCAGGGCGCAGATCGCCGGCCATGCCTTGCGTCGCAGCAGCTCCGGCTCGGCCAGCAGGCCGTTGATATCGCCCACCGCGGCATCCGCGGCGATGGCCTGTTCGGTGCCCCAGATCGTGATGTCGCGCAGCTGCAGCGCGCTGCGCCGCGCCAGGTCGCCGGCTCCGTTGCTGGCATGCTGGGCTGAAAACTGCGCCAGTTCGCCCACCGTCCGCTGCAGCACGGCCGTGGCACGCCGAAGCCAGTCGACGCGGGCGAGATCGCTCACCACACCGGTCACTCTTTCCTCGACCTGCGCGATGGTCACATCGGGGAACAGGCCCAGCAGCTGCCGCGCCAAATCCCGCGCAGCACCATCGAAGCCACCGTTTTTGTGGACCGGCGCAGCGTTCTCCAGCAGGGCCAGCGGCCCTTCCACGGCGCGCCATACCGCCCCGACGGCGCGCTGCATCACATGCGGCCGCGGCAGCCAGGAGGGGCGGCCATCGCGCAATTCGCTCGGCACCGGATCGCCGGCGCGCACCTGACGCACATAGCGCAGGGCTTCGGGCACCAGCGCCAGCAGCTCGCTATCGATGCCATCGGCGTGAAGTTGCAGACTGGCAGGCAGGCGCTCCAGTGGCAGGCTGCCTTTCAGATCGCCGAAATCCATTTTCAGCATCGGCAACCGGTCGGGGCCGCGCACGAAAACCGCGCCGGCGCGTCGCAGATCGGCATGCTGGAAATTGAAGCGCTCTGGTAAAGGCATACTGGCGGGGACTGGCATGATGACGGACAAAGACAGACTGCCGGGCACTGGCCCGGGTCATGTTCATACGCAGCCGGGGCGCGGCTGGATCAGTGCCGGGCGGCCACTGCCTGTTCCGCCGCGCCGCCGCCGGTTCAACCGCGGCGCGAAAACCGGCTGAACTGGAAATGCTGCGTGTTGCCGCCGGGTGTCAGGTGAGCCTCGCGGCCGGATTCCACCAGCGCGAAATCCTCGCCCAGGGTTTCCGCCAGGCTTTGTGGCGAATAGCGCTGCACGGGCAGGCCGCTGCAGCGTTCCGGTCCGTCCGGCGCGAATGTGGCAATGACGATCTGGCTGCCGGCTTTCGTGCCGGCGCGCAAAGCCGCGAGATAGGCGGCGCGGTCTTCTGCCCGGATCAGGAAATGAAACACCGCGCGGTCATGCCACAAGGCGTAGTGCCGTTGCGGTCGCCATGCGGTGATATCCCCGGCAATCCAGTGGATGCGCCCGGCCTCTGCGCCAAGTGCGGCGCGGGCGACGCCGAGAGCGGTCGCGGCAATATCCAGCACCGTGATGTCGCGATAGCCGCTCTGCAGCAGGCGCCCGGCGAGCGCCGATGCGCCGCCGCCGATATCGATAATGGCGGCCTCCGGGGCGAGTTCGGCCCGGCCGATCAGGTCGAGCGAAAACTGCGGCACCGACTGGTACCAGCTGACGCTGTCGGCCGGCTTGGTGGCGTAAACTTCGTTCCAGTGTTCGCGTCGGTCGTCAGACATCGCAAATCCTCCCGTCGCTGACATGGCAGCCTGTGCCGACACTGCAGGCGATGCCGGCATGAGCGTTTTGTAACAGCGGCTGGCCGTCAGGGCAGGCGATAGGTCGCCGCTTCGTCGAGTGCGTCCGTCGTTGTCACGCGTCCGTCGCCCACCATATGGATCAGATGCGCCAGCACCGAGCGTGCGGCGGCCGGATGCAGATACTTCGGCACTTCCGCATACATCACCGCCACCATCTGCGGGATGGTCTGCGGGCCGTTCCTGGTCAGGCAGTCGAGGATCTGTGCCTCGCGCGCCTGGCGGTGCTTGATCAGCTCGCGCACGAAATGCTGCGGCGAATGTCCGGTGTTCATCGCGTCGATCGGCGCGCCATGCGTGGGGTAGTAGCGCACGTCGTCACGGAACAGCAGTTTCTTCAGGCTGGTGTAATAGTCGGTCATGTTGCCGTCGGGCGGCGAGATCACCGTGGTGGACCAGCCCATCACATGATCGCCGCTGAACAGCGCCTTCTCTTCATGCAGCCCGAAGCAGAGATGATTGGAGATATGGCCGGGTGTGTGCAGCGCCGTGATGGTCCAGCCGTTGCCGCGCACCACATCGCCATCCGTCAGGATGTGGTCGGGTTTGAAATCGTGGTCGCCGCCTTCCTCGACCACCACGCCGCTGGCGTTTTTCACCTGCGGATGCGGCCCGAAGCCATAGGTCGGCGCCCCGGTGCGCGCCTGCAAAAGGGCCGCACCCGGCGAATGGTCGCGATGGGTATGGGTGATCAGGATATGGCTGACGGTTTCGCCATTCAGGTTCTGCAGCAGCGCCTCGATATGGGCCGGATCGTCGGGACCGGGATCGATCACCGCGACGTCCTCGCCATGGCCCACGATATAGGTGCCGGTGCCGTGGAAGGTGAAAGCCGAGGGATTCTGCGCAATGACGCGGCGCACCAGCGGGGACAAGCCGCTGACCTGGGCGTAGCTGAATTGCAGGTCCTTGATGAAGGGGATCGACATGCCGGTTCCTTAGGCAACTCCGGGGCGAGGCAGAGTTTAAGCAGGCGCAAGCAGGAGCGAAAATTGACGCTACGTCAAGTGATTAGCATTCATCCGAGCGCGAAAGCGATTGACCTGTACGGCCGCCCTTCCATAATCTCGGCATAACCAAGGCGGCATTCAGAATCGCCTTTTATATGGGAGGATGGACTCTGTCCGAGATTGTCCAGTTGCTGCTGAACGGGCTGGCGGCAGGCTGTATTTACGGCCTGGTCGCGCTCGGCTTCGTGCTGATCTACAAAGCCACCGAGATGGTGAACTTCGCCCAGGGCGACCTGCTGATGCTGGGCGCCTTCATGGCCTATGCCCTCATCGAACATTACAGCATGAACTACTGGGCCGCCTTCCTCGGCGCCGTGCTGTTCATGGCGGTGTTCGGCTACCTGCTCGATACGGTGATCCTGCGCCAGGTGATCGGCCAGCCGCAGTTTGCCGTCGTCATGCTCACCATCGGGCTGGGTTTCCTGTTCCGCTCCGGCGCCTCGATGATCTGGGGCACCGAGACGCGCGCCTTCGCCACACCGTTTACCGATGGCGTCACCCGCGTCGGCGGCTTCGTGATCGCCGACGTCAATCTCTCCATCGTGATCGGCACGGCGATCCTCTGCGGGCTGCTCTACGCCTTCTTCCGCTTCACCCGCATCGGTGTCGCCATGCAGGCCGCCTCGCAGAACCAGCTGGCGGCCTATTACATGGGCATCCCGGTCAAGATGATCTTCTCTCTCGTTTGGGCGATCTCGGCCGGCGTGGCGGCTGTCGCGGGCATCCTGCTGGCGCCGGTCTCGCTGATCGATGTCACCATCGGGCTGATCGGCCTGAAGGCCTTTGCCGCGGCGGTGCTGGGCGGTTTCGGCTCGATCCCCGGCGCGGTGTTCGGCGGCCTGGTGATCGGCGTGATCGAGCAGTTCTCCGGCATCTACCTGCCGGAAGGCTTCAAGGATGTCGCCGCCTATATCGTGATCCTTCTGGTGCTGTTTGCCCGGCCGCAGGGCCTGTTCGGCAATATCGGCCGCAAGCGCGTGTAAGGGCAGGGCAGAATCATGCGCTTCTTCTTCAAGACGGATTACAACCAGGACATCAACCTGTTCCGCGATGGCGTGGACCGGTTCTGGTACGGACTGCTGATCGCGGTCCTGCTGGTCGCGCCTTTCCTGCTGGAAGATTTCTGGCTCGGCGAGATTTCCTATGTCTTCATCCTGGCCATCGTCGGCATCGGCCTGATGATCCTGACCGGCTATACCGGGCAGGTCTCGCTCGGCCATGCCGCCTTCCTCGGCATCGGCGCCTATACCCATTCGGTGCTGCTGACCATGGGCGTGCCGTTCTGGATCTCAATCCCGGTCGCCACCCTGCTGTCGGCGGTGATCGGCGCGCTGATCGGCCGCCCGGCGCTGAAACTCACCGGCGTCTATCTCGCCATCGCCACGCTGGCCTTTGCCTTCATCATCGAGCAGATCCTGATCCGCTGGGAACATGTCACCGGCGGCTTCAAGGGCTTCCCGGTGCCACGGCCCGAAGTCCTCGGCGTCGGCCTGGTCGATGACGTGCCGTTCTACTACATCTGCTTCGGCGCGCTGGTGCTGGCGGTGCTGGCGGCGCTCAACCTGCTGCGCTCGCCCACCGGGCGGGCTTTCGTGGCGATCCGCGACTCTGAAATCGCTGCGCAGTCGATGGGCGTCAATCTCGCCGCCTACAAGACCATGGCCTTTTCGATCTCGGCCGGCTTCACCGGCTTTGGCGGCACGCTGTTCGCCCACAAGATCGGCTATCTGGCACCCGATGCCTTCAACATCCTGCTCTCGATCCAGCTGCTGCTGATGGTCGTGGTCGGCGGGCTGGGCTCGCTGCATGGCGCGATCTACGGCGCGATCTTCGTCGGCTCGCTGCCGCAGCTGATCGCCATCCTGCGCGACTACCTGCCGGAAAGCGTGGCGCGCCAGCCCGGACTCGAGCCGGGCATCTTCGGCCTGATCCTGGTCTTCTTCATCCTGTTCGAGCCGCTCGGCATCTACGGCCGCTGGCTCAAGGTGAAGCTCTATTTCTCGCTCTTCCCGCTCTACAAGAAGGCGACCTTCAAGCGCCAGAAGACCTACACAAAATCGGAGCGCAACCGGTGACGCTGTTCAAGGCCGATAACCTCGCCATCAACTTCGGCGGCATCAAGGCGGTCGATGGCGTCAGCTTCGACGTCCAGAAGGGCCAGGTCTTCACCATCATCGGGCCGAACGGTGCCGGCAAGACCACGGTGTTCAACCTGATCAGCCGCATCTACAACCCGACCGAAGGCAAGCTGTTCTTCGAAGGCAACGACATCACCGAGGTGGCGCCGCACAACATCGCCAACCTGGGCATCGCGCGCACCTTCCAGAATATCGAGCTGTTCGAGCATGCCACCGTGCTGCACAACCTGCTGCTCGGCCGCCATGCCCATCGCAGCGGCAACCTGGCCTCGCAGATGCTGTTCCTGCCGAGCCAGCGCAAGGCCGAACTGGCGCATCGCGAGAAGGTCGAGCATGTGATCGACTTCCTCGACCTGCAGCATTACCGCGACACCTATATCGTCAATCTGCCTTACGGTGCGCGCAAGGTGGTCGAACTGGCCCGTGCGCTCTGCACCGAGCCGAAACTGCTGCTGCTCGATGAGCCGTCGTCCGGTCTGAATACCGAAGAGACCGAGGATATGGCCTTCTGGATTCACGACATCCGCAACGAACTGGGCATCACCGTGCTGATGGTCGAGCATGACATGACCCTGGTGAACGAGGTGTCGGACCGCGTTCTGGCGCTGAATTACGGCCGCGTGCTGGCGCTCGGCACGCCTTCGGAGGTGCAGAGTCATCCCGAAGTCGTCAAAGCCTATCTGGGAGGCTGAGATGGCTGTGAATACAGTGGGACAGACCATCGAGCAGAAGCTGGCCAATCCGCCGGTGCTGAAACTCGCCAATATCGAGACCTTCTACGGTCCGATCATGGCGATCCGCGGCGTCAGCCTGGAAGTGCCCGAGGGCAGCATCGTCACGGTTCTGGGCGCCAATGGCGCCGGCAAGACCACCATCCTGAAGACGATCTCCGGCGTGATGGATCCGCAGAAGGGCAGCGTGATCTTTAACGGCCAGGAAATCCAGAAGATGGACCCGGACAAGGTGATGCGTCTGGGCATCGGCCATGTGCCGGAGGGCCGCGAGACCTTCCCGTTCCTGACGGTGCGGGAAAACCTGATGATGGGCGCCTTCACCCGCAAGGATGCCGATGGCGTCGCCAAGGATATCGAGATGGTCTACGGCTATTTCCCGCGCCTGAAGGAGCGCGAGAACCAGCCGGCCGGTTCAATGTCGGGTGGCGAGCAGCAGATGCTGGCGATCGGCCGCGCATTGATGGGCCGGCCCAAGCTTTTGCTGCTCGACGAGCCTTCGCTTGGCCTGTCGCCCAAGCTGGTCAAGGATATCTTCGAGATCATCGTGCGCATCAATGCCGAGCAGGGCACCACGATCCTGCTGGTCGAGCAGAATGCCAATGTGGCCTTGCACGCGGCGCATTTCGGCTATGTGCTGGAAGTCGGCCGCATCGTGATGGCCGATACCTGCGCCAAGCTGCTCGAGAAGGAAGACATCAAGGAATTCTATCTCGGTATGAAAGAACAGGGCGTGCGCGGCAAGCGCCGCTGGAAGAAACGCAAGACGTGGCGCTGACACGCGCCGTTCGCCACCAGGGAGGCGGTTATGGTTGCCAAGGCGATTGACCCGAAATCGGGCGTCTCCATCGACGCGGATATCCTCGAGACCATCGAGCGCGACACGCTGCCGCGCTATTTCTGGCGCAAGGTGGCCGAGCGCGGCGAGAAGGTCGCGATGCGCGAGAAGCATCTCGGCATCTGGAATTCCATCACCTGGCGGCAATATGGCGACAATGCCAAACATGCCGGTCTGGGCTTTGCCGCGCTGGGCACAAAGCGCGGCGAGGTGGTCTCGATCATCTCCGAAGGCAATCCGCAGTGGCTTTACGCGGATCTCGGCGCCCAGGGCATCGGCGCCGTCACCAACGGCATCTACACCACCGATTCCGCCAAGCAGGTCGCCTATATCCTCAACGACAGCCGCACGGTGATCTACATCGCCGAGAATGACGAGCAGCTCGACAAGATCCTGGAAGTGCGCGACCAGTGCCCGAGCCTGCGCAAGATCGTCGTGATCGACATGGAAGGCCTGAACGACTTCCATGATCCGATGGTGATCAGCTTCGACGAGCTGCTGAAACTCGGCCGTGAATTCGACAAGGCGCAGCCGGCCTTCTGGGACGAGCAGCTTAAGCTCGGCAAACCCGACGACCTCGCCATCCTGATCTATACCTCGGGCACCACCGGCGCGCCGAAGGGCGCGATGATCAGCCACCGCAATCTGGTCTTCCAGATGGAGAATGCCGGCCGCCTGCTCGAGCAGGTGGATACCGACGAGCAGTTGAGCTTCCTGCCGCTGTGCCATATCGCCGAACGCGGCTTCTCGCTGCTCTGGCCGATCCGCTCCGGCTCGACAGTCAATTTCGCCGAAAGCCCCGAGACCGTGCCGCAGAACCTGCAGGAGGTGCAGCCGACCGTCTTCTTCGCCGTGCCGCGGCTGTGGGAGAAGTTCTATTCCGGCGTCGCCATCCGCATGAAGGATGCCACCGGCTTTGGCAAATTCGCCTACAAGACCGCGCTCGGCATCGGCTACCAGATGGCGCAATGCCGTCTGGAAGACCGCCAGCCCTCGGCCGGGCTGAAACTGGCTTTCTGGTTCGCCGACCAGCTGGTGCTGAAGAACATCAAGCGCATCATCGGCATCGATCGTTGCAAATGGCTGGTCACCGGCGCCGCCCCGATCTCGCCCGACCTGATCAAGTGGTATCTGGCGCTCGGCAAGGACATGCGCGAAGTCTACGGCCAGACCGAAAACGTGGGTCTCGCCACCTCGCCGCAGATGGATCGCGTCAAGCTCGGCATGATTGGCACGCCGGTGCCCAACACCGAAGTTCGCTTGAGCCCCGAAGGCGAAATCCTGCTGCGCGGGCCGCATGTCTTTATGGGCTACCTGAACAACCCGACCAAAACGGCCGAGACCATCGTCGATGGCTGGCTGCATACCGGCGATGTCGGCACCGTGGACAATGAAGGCTGGTATCGCATCACCGACCGGATGAAGGACATCATCATCACGGCGGGCGGCAAGAACATCACGCCGTCGGAAATCGAGAACCAGCTGAAATTCAGCCCCTATGTCTCGGATGCCGTGGTGATCGGCGACCGCCGGCCGTATCTCACCTGCCTGGTCATGATCGACCACGACAATGTGGTGAAATTCGCCCAGGACCTGAATGTGCCCTTCACCAACTTCACCTCGCTCTGCCACTCCAAGGAAGTGCAGGAGCTGATCTGGAGCGAGATCGAGAAGGTGAACAAGAACTTCGCCCGCGTCGAGACGATCAAGAAGTTCAAGCTGATCGATCGCCAGCTCACCGCTGAGGATGACGAACTCACCCCGACGATGAAGCTGAAGCGCAAGTTCGTGAATGAGAAATACAAGCCTCTGATCGAGGAAATGTATGCTTCCGCCTGATCCAGGGCGCGAAGAATTATAAATGGTATTGGAGAGGAAACCCCGGATGCGTATCAGTGCTTTGACTTATTCTGTGGCTTTTGCCGCCGTACTGGCGGCCAGTTTCGTGACCAGCGATGCCTCGGCGCAGTCGGTGCGCGGCGTCACCAAGAGCGAAATCGTGATCGGCATGCATACCGATCTGAGCGGCCCGGCCGCGTCTTACGGCGTGCATTCCTCGCAGGCTATGCGCATGAAGTTCGACGAAGTGAATGCCCAGGGCGGCATTCACGGCCGCAAGATCCGGCTGATCGTCGAGGATACGCAGTATCAGGTGCCGCGCGCCGTGCAGGCCGCCAACAAGCTGATCAACCGCGACAAGATTTTCCTGATGGCCGGCGCGCTCGGCACGCCGCATAACAACGCGGTCTTCGCCGACCAGTTCAAGGCCGGCATTCCGAACGTCAATCCGGTAACGGCGGCGCGTTCGATGGTCGAGCCGCATCATCCGCTCAAGTTCCAGATGATCTCGAGCTACTACGACCAGACCCGTGCGCTGCTGAAGCACCTGGTCGAAAAGAACGGTCGCAAGAAGATCTGCACGCTGTATCAGGACACCGACTTCGGCAAGGAAATCCTGGATGCCGTGCAGGACCAGGCCAAGGCGATGAACATGGCTGTCGTTGAGACCGCCACCAACACGCCGATCGCCACCGACTTCACCGCGCAGATCACCAAGCTGCGCGGCGCGGGCTGCGATATCGTCGCCATGGGCGCCATCGTGCGCGACGCCATCGTGCCCTATGGCACGGCGCGCAAGATGGGCTGGACGGATGTCGATTTCCTCTCGCAGTCGGCCAGCTTCGACCAGATCGTCGCCTCCGCTCCGGGCGGCGCCACCGAAGGGCTCTATGTCGGCGCCGGCACCATCATGCCGTATCGCGACACGGCCGACGCCACGGTGGCGACCTGGTGGGATGCCTACAAGGCGAAGTACAACGCCGATCCGAATATCGGCGCGGTCTACGGCACCAATACCGCCATGCTGGTGGTCACGGCGCTGGAACGTGCTGGCAAGGACCTGACCACGGAAAGCTTCCTCAAGGCGCTGGAGGGCATCCAGGGTTACCGCGATATCTTCGGCGGTCCGGTGGTGAACTTCAGTAAAGACAAGCACCTCGGTTCAAACGAGGTGCTGATGTACCAGATCCAGAAGGGCCGCTTCGTACAGGTGGCAGGCCCCCTGAAGTACTAAAGATAAGACACTGGGGCGGCCAACTGGTAGGTTGAGCCGCCCCAGCCATATAACGCCCAGTCCAATGGGCGACATAAGCGTGAACTGGTTTAACGGTTTACTCGAAAACGGGAGATGAGGATGCGTACGAGAATTATGGCGGTGACGGCGGCAGTGGCGGCGGTGGCCGGTCTGACTGCAGCCGGCAATGTGCAGGCGCAGGCGGTTCGCGGCGTCACCAAATCCGAAGTCGTGATCGGCCAGCATACCGACCTGAGCGGCCCGGCCGCCTCTTACGGCGTGCATGTGTCGAATGCGATGCGGCTGTATTTCGACCGGATCAACGCGGAAGGCGGCATCCATGGCCGCAAGATCCGCTTCATCGTGGAAGATCATCAGTATCAGGTGCCGCGCGCCGTGCAGGCCGCGAACAAGCTGATCAACCGCGACAAGATCTTCCTGATGGCCGGCGCGCTCGGCACGCCGATGAACAACGCAGTGTTCGAGGACCAGTTCAAGGCCAATGTACCGAACCTGGCTCCGCTGACTGCGGCGCGTTCGATGGCCGAGCCCTTCCACAAGCTGAAGTTCCAGACCTTCTCCAGCTACTACGATCATACCCGCGCGGGCATCAAGTATCTGACGGCCAAGAACAACCGCAAGAAGCTCTGCACGCTCTATCAGGATACCGATTTCGGTAAGGAAATCCTCGAAGCGGCGCAGGACCAGGCCAAGGCGCAGAATATGCAGTTGGTCGAGACCGCCACCAACACGCCGATCGCCACCGACTTCACCGCGCAGATCACCAAGCTGCGTGGCGCGGGTTGCGACCTGGTCGCGATGGGCGCCATCGTGCGCGATGCCATCGTGCCCTATGCCACCGCCCGCAAGATGGGCTGGACCGATGTCGACTTCGTGTCGCAGTCGGCCAGCTTCGACCAGATCGTGGCGTCTGCTCCTGGCGGCGCCACCGAAGGTCTCTATGTCGGCGCTGGCACGGTGATGCCGTATCGCGACACTGCTTCGCCGCAGGTCGCGGCCTGGTGGGACTCGTATAAGGCCAAGTACAACTCCGATCCGAATATCGGTTCGGTGTACGGTCACAACATCGCCGACCTGATCGCCACCGCGCTGGACCGTGCGGGCAAGGATCTCACCACCGAGAAGTTCCTCTCGGCGCTCGAAGGCATCAGCGGCTACCGCGACATTTTCGGTGGCCCGGTGATCAGCTTCGGTCCGCAGAAGCACCAGGGCACCACGGATGTGTTGTTCTACCAGATCCAGAAGGGTCGCTTCGTGCAGATCGCCGATGGTCCGATCAAGTACTAAGCAATAATCCGGCTACGGCCGAATGCGAGACGCCCGCGGGAAACCGCGGGCGTTTTTGCTTTTGTGCGCTGCGGCAGCAGGCAACGCCTGCGGAATCGGCCTAGGCCCTCTGTCGGCACAGGACTAAGCTTCTCCAGTCAAACAAACCATAAGACCACAAAAACCAGGGAGGTCCGCATGCGTAGGGTTCATGTCCTCACGGCCGCGGTCGTGACCAGTGCAGTGGTATTTGCCGGCGCATCTCAGGCGCAACAGGCCAAGGTGCGTGGCGTCAGCAAAAACGAAATCGTCATCGGCATGCATACGGACCTCAGCGGTCCGGCGGCCAGCTATGGCGTGCATTCCGCCAATGCGATGCGCCTGCGCATCGACGAGGTGAACGAGGCCGGCGGCATCTATGGCCGCAAGATCCGGCTGATCGTGGAAGACAACCAGTATCAGGTGCCGCGTGCCGTGCAGGCGGCCAACAAGCTGATCAACCGCGACAACATCTTCATCATGGCCGGCGCGCTCGGTACGCCGATGAACAATGCCGTGCTGCCCGACCAGCTCAAGGCCGGCGTGATCAACTTCTCGCCGATCACCGCGGCACGCCAGATGTCGGAGCCGTTCCACAAGCTGAAATTCGCCGGGCTGTCGTCCTACTATGACCAGGTGCGCGCCGGCATGCAGTGGATGGTGGCCAACAAGGGCAAGAAGCGTTTCTGCACGCTGTATCAGGACACCGACTTCGGCAAGGAAATCTTCGAGGCGGTGAACGACCAGGCCAAGGCGATGAAGCTGCCGGTGATCGAAACCGCCACCAACAAGCCGGCGGATACCGATTTCACCGGCCAGATCACCAAGCTGCGTGCCGCCAATTGCGACACTGTGGTGATGGGCACCATCGTGCGTGATGCCATCGTGCCCTATGGCACGGCGCGCAAGATGGGCTGGGATGTCGACTTCCTCGGCCAGTCGGCGAATTACGACCAGATCGTCGCCGGCGCGCCGGGCGGCGCCACCGAAGGGCTTTATGTCATGGCCGGCACGGTGATGCCGTATCGCGACACCGCCTCGCCGCAGGTGGCGGCCTTCATGGACAAGTATAAAGCCAAGTTCGGGACCGACTCGAATATCGGCGCGGTCTACGGCTACGGCCTGATGGACCAGCTGATTTTCGCCTTCGACCGCGCGGGCAAGGATCTCACCACCGACAGGATGGTGGCGGCGCTGGAAAGCATCCAGGGCTTCCGAGACATCTTCGGCGGTCCGGCCGTCAGCTATGGGCCGACTAAGCGACAGGGGGCCGATGAGGCCTTCCTGTTCCAGGTGCAGAAGGGCCGCTTCGTCCAGATCGCCGGGCCGGTGCGGTACAGTATGTAGCTGGGCGTTACAGCATGTAGCCGATAAAACGGCATCATCCTTATACGGCTGATGCATTTCACGGCCCGGCATGGCAAAACCATCCGGGCCGTTTCCTTGCAGCGGCCCAGCCTGTCTCGCCCAGCAAAAAAAGTCGCCCGATGTCCGCTTCGCCCGTTCATGTCCAGGTGTCCAATATTCCGCTCGGGATCGGTTATATCCTGATGGCGGTGTCGCTGTTCGGCGTGATGGATGCGCTGGTGAAGTGGCTCGCCGCCACCTATCCCACCGTGCAGATCATGTTCTTCCGCAGCCTCTGTGCGCTGCCGCCCATCCTGGTGATGGTGTGGCGCGGCGCCGGCGGCAGCCTCCGCAACTCACTGGTCATGCTGCGCACGCGCCAGCCGGCGGGTCATGCGCTGCGGTCGGTGTTTGGCTGCGGCGCCATGCTGCTGTTCTTTTACTCCTACAAATTCCTGCCGCTGGCCGAAGTGACGGCGATAGCCTTTGCAGCACCGATCTTCATCGCCTGCATGTCGGTCTGGCTGCTGCAGGAACGCGTCGGCCTGCATCGCTGGTCGGCCATCGTGGTCGGCTTTGTCGGCATGCTGGTGATCGTGCGGCCCGGTGCCGGCCTGCTGGAAAGCGCGACGCTGATCGTGGTGGGTGCGACGCTGCTCTATGCGCTGGCGATCATCCAGATCCGCAAGCTCAGCCGCCTGGAGCCGTCCCCGACGATTGCCTTCTGGTTCACCGCCTTCTGCACGGTGATGACAGGCGTGGCGCTGCCGTTCTTCTGGCAGACGCCGGATGGCGTCGATCTGCTGCTGCTGATCGCCGTCGGCCTGGTCGGCGGCGCGGCACAACTGTGCATGACGCAGGCCTATGGCCTGGCGCCGGCCTCGGTGGTGGCGCCGTTCGATTACGTGCATCTGCTCTGGGCGGTGGTGATCGGCTGGTATGTCTGGGGCGATTTCCCCGATCTCTACACCTGGATCGGCGCGGCCATCGTGATCGCCAGCGGGCTGTATATTCTCTACCGCGAGACGGTGAAGCGCGCCCCGGTGCCGCCGGTGATTACGGAGTAGGGTAGCGATCCATAAAAGATCGTCACCCTCGGGCCCGGCGGCTTTGCCGCCATACATATGCCTTCGCGCAAAGCGCGATGGCCGAGAGTCCATCCCAACCATCCCCGCATCGGAACGCGCAGATGGATCCTCGGCGCAAGGCCGAGGATGACGGTTTTTGGTGCGGCAAGAGGATCGCTCTTTGCCGCCACAACAAATCGAATTTTCGGGGAAGATTTCGCGCGCTGGTCGGAGCGAGAGGATTCGAACCTCCGGCCCCTAGCTCCCGAAGCTAGTGCTCTACCAGGCTGAGCTACGCTCCGACCGGCGCGGGCCGACTGTATAGCGCCTGAGGGGCCACCCCGCAAGCGGCCACCCCCAGAAGATTGGGCGTGATTCGGGCGAATTTCAGATCAGGGGAAAATCGCGGCAGACCAGCGGTTTAATTGCCGGTCGGCGAGGGGCTCAGCGGGCCCGTTCGACGGCGAAATCGACCGCTTCGGCCAGGGCGTCGCGCATGGGTCCGGCCGTGAAGGGTGCCAGCGCCTGGCGCGCTTTCTGGCCGTACAGCCGGGCGCGGGCCATGGTCTCCTGGATCGCGCCATGGCGTTCCATATAGGCCAGCGCCTGCGCCCAGTCCTCGGTCGTCTGTTCCTCGGGCCGTTCAATCACGCGGCGCCAGAAGGTCCGCTCGGCTTCGCTGCCCTTGGAATAGGCCAGCAGCACCGGCAGGGTGATCTTGCCCTCGCGGAAATCGTCGCCAGTATTCTTGCCCAGCGTCTCGCCGTCGGAGGCATAGTCGAGCGCATCGTCGACGAGCTGGAAGGCGATGCCGAGATTATGGCCGTAATCGTCGAGCGACTGCGCCTCGGCCACCGGACGGTCGGCGATCACGGCGCCGACGCGGCAGGCGGCGGCGAACAGCGCCGCGGTCTTGGCCTTGATCACCTTGAGATAGTCGCTTTCCAGCGAATTCATGTCGTTGGCGATCACCAGCTGCAGCACTTCGCCCTCGGCGATTTCCGAAGACGCGCCAGCCAGGATGCGCAGCACTTCCAGCGAGCCGGTTTCGACCATCAGCTGGAAGGCGCGGGTGAACAGGAAGTCGCCGACCAGCACGGAGGGCTGGTTGCCCCACAGCACATTGGCGGTGGCGTTGCCGCGACGGCGGTCGCTCTCGTCCACGACGTCGTCATGGAGCAGCGTGGCGGTGTGGATGAATTCGACGCAGGTGGCGAGCAGCACGTCATGGCTGCCCTGGTAGCCGCAGAGGCGGGCGGCGCCCAGCGTCAGCAGCGGACGGATGCGCTTGCCGCCTGCGGCGATCAGGTGGCTGGCCAGTTCCGGGATCAGGCTGACATCGCTGGCCATGCGGGCGATGATCTCGCGATTCACCGCCTCCATATTGGCCCCGACCAGGGCGCGCAACGGCTCGATGCTGGGCTTGCGGCCCGTCTCGGTCACGCTCTGAATCTGTTTGGAGGCAGTCTGCACGAGGGATTGGCCCGTATTGTGTATGATCGTCTGGCTGGAGCATAGTGGGCTGGCCGGGTCGGTCAAGCGCCGCTCATTTGCCAAGTTTGTCTTTCAGATCAAATGCCTGACAACGATCATACGACCGACGCCCTGCTGGGCGGTCTGGTCCGCCTGAAACAGCCGCGCAAGGGCCAGCGCGCCAGCGCCGATGCCGTGATGCTGGCCGCGGCCGTGGCGGCCAAGTCCGGCGCGCAGGTGCTGGAGCTGGGCTGCGGCTCAGGCGTCGCCATGCTGTGCGTCGCGGCAAGGCTGAAAAACGTGCATGTCGCGGGGCTTGAGCTGCAGTCCGATCTCGCCGCGCTCTGTGCCCGCAATATCGCCGCGAACGGCTTCGAGGATCGCCTGAACGTATACGAAGGCGATCTCCGTGCCCGGCGCATCGCCGGCCTGGCGCCAAACAGTTTCGACCAGGTCTTCGCCAACCCGCCGTATTTCGACGTGGCGCGACATCGTGTCTCACCTCATGCCGGCCGGGCGACGGCGCGCGCCGAGGCCGAAGACGCGGATATCGGCCACTGGGTTGCCGCCATGCTGCGCTATGCCAAGCCCAATGCCGGGCTGACCCTGATCCACAAGGCCGAGCGGCTGGGCGACATTCTCGCCGCCCTCGACGGCAAAGCGGGTGCGATTCGGGTGATTCCGCTGTGGTCCAAGGCCGGCCAGCCGGCGAAACGCGTGATCGTCAAAGCCGTGAAGGGCAGCAAGGCGCCGCTCACGCTGACGCCGGGCCTGGTGCTGCATCAGGCCGATGGCAGCTACCTGCCCGAGATCGATGCCGTGCTGCGGAGCGGGGCTGCTCTGCCGCAAGTCTGATGGTGGGTGTGTGACGGCGACTCGGTCGCCCAATCTTGTGGCGCGAACCCTTGCAAGTGAGGGGCGCCAGGCCGCAGAATCGCCGCCATGCTGAAATTCCTGCTCCTGATCCTGCTGGTCGCCGCCGTCTGGTATGGCTGGCGTTACATCAACCGCAAGCCCCCGGCCAAGCCGCCGGCTGCGGCTGAGCCGCAAACCCCCCCGGCCCAGAAAACCATCGCCGAAGACCTGAAACCCTGCCCGGTTTGCGGCACTTACATGGTGGTCGATCCCAACAAGACCCCTGGCCAGACCTGCGGTCGTCCGGATTGCCGTCCGGCCTAGGTTTCACAGCCGGTTTGCGCCGTAAGTCTGCCCCATGTCGCAGGGGGCAACGGCTTGATTCCCAAGCCCCCGCTGGCTAAGGTCCGCCCGATTTTCCGCCACCCCAAACGCACGTAAGGCGAGAGCGCAAAGGACCCGTCATGGCGCCCACCGGACCCGCTGCGGCTTCGTCGTTCCAGGACCTGATTCTGACGCTGCAGGCCTATTGGGCGCGGCAGGGCTGCCTGCTGCTGCAGCCTTACGACATGGAAGTGGGTGCCGGTACCTTCCATCCCGCCACCACGCTGCGTGCGCTCGGCCCCGAACCGTGGAATGCCGCTTACGTGCAGCCTTCGCGCCGCCCCAAGGACGGCCGTTACGGCGACAATCCCAATCGCCTGCAGCATTACTACCAGTTCCAGGTGGTCCTGAAGCCGAGCCCGGCCAATGTGCTGGAGCTGTATCTCGGCTCGCTCGAAGCGCTCGGCATCTCGTCCAAGCGCCACGATATCCGCTTTGTCGAGGACGACTGGGAAAGCCCGACGCTGGGCGCCTGGGGGCTGGGCTGGGAAGTCTGGTGCGACGGCATGGAAGTGACGCAGTTCACCTATTTCCAGCAGGTCGGCGGCTACGACTGCTCGCCGGTCTCGGCCGAAATCACCTACGGTCTCGAACGTCTCGCCATGTATGTGCAGGGCAAGGACAACGTCTACGACCTCGACTTCAACGGCCGCGGCGTGAAATACGGCGAAGTCTTCCATCAGGCCGAACGCGAATTCTCCGCCTATAACTTTGAGCACGCCGATACCGAGCAGCTGTTCCGCCGCTTCGCCGATGTCGAAAAGGAATGCATGGCGCTGGTCGAGAAGGGTCTGGCCCTGCCGGCCTATGACCAGTGCATGAAGGCGAGCCACACCTTCAACCTGCTGGATGCGCGCGGCGTGATCAGCGTGACAGAACGCGCCGCCTATATCGGCCGCGTGCGCGCGCTGGCCAAGGCCTGCTGCACCCAGTGGCTGCGCTCGCGCGGCCATCTGCAGGAGAGTGTCTGATGCTTGGCGAACTCCTGCTCGAACTGCATTCGGAAGAAATTCCCGCGCGCATGCAGCAGCGCGCCGCCGAGGACCTGCAGCGTCTCGTCACTGACCTGCTGAAGAAGTCCGGCCTGCATTTCGACAAGACCGAGTCTTACGTGACGCCGCGCCGTGTGGCGCTGGTGGTGCGCGGCCTGCCGCGCATGCAGGACGCGGTCAGGGAAGAGAAGAAAGGCCCGCGCGTCGGCTCGCCCGATCAGGCTGTGCAGGGCTTCCTGCGCGGTGCCGGGCTGTCCTCGCTCGACCAGTGCGAAAAGCGCGATACCGGCAAGGGCGAATTCTGGTTCGCCATTGTCGAAAAGCCGGGCGAGGCCACGAAAGATGCGCTGAAGCGCCTGATCCCCGAGGCGCTGGCGGCATTGCCCTGGCCGAAATCGATGCGCTGGGCCGATCATCCGTTGCGCTGGGTGCGCCCGCTGCACAGCATCATCTGCCTGTTCGAAGGCGAGACCGTGCCCTTCACCTTCGGTCATCTGACTGCCGGGGACACTACCTGCGGCCATCGTTTCCAGGCACCGGCGCGCTTTGCCGTGCGCGATGCCAATGACTATCTGCGCCGTCTGCGCGCCGCTTATGTCGAGCCGGATTTCGCCGTGCGCCGCGAAGCAGTGCTGAAGGATGCCGCTTTCGCCGCCGGCAATGAAGATCTCGTGCTGGTCGACGATCCGGGCCTGGCCGACGAAGTCACCGGCCTGGTCGAACAGCCGGTCGTGCTGCTCGGCCACATCCCGCAGGACTTCATGAGCGTGCCGCGCGAGGTGCTGACCACCACGATGCGCGCGCATCAGAAGTATTTCGCGCTCAATACCAGGGACGGCGCGCTGGCGCCGCGTTTCGTCATCGTCGCCAATACGCTGACCGACGATGGCGGCAAGCAGGTGATCGCCGGCAACGAGCGCGTGCTGAATGCGCGTCTGTCGGATGCCAAATTCTTCTGGGACCAGGATCGCAAGGTCACGCTGGAAAGCCGCCTGCCGGCGCTGAAAGACATTGTCTTCCACGCCAAGCTTGGCACCGTGGCGCAGAAGGTCGAGCGCGTGGAGCGCCTGGCCTACGAGATCGCGGGTGCTGTGCATGCCGATGCCAAGCAGGCACGCCAGGCGGCGAAGCTGGCCAAGGCCGATCTGGTCAGCGGCCTGGTCGGTGAATTCCCCGAGCTGCAGGGCATCATGGGGCGCTATTACGCGCTGAATGACGGCGAACCCGCTGCTGTGGCCGACGCCATCGCGCAGCATTACGCGCCGCAGGGCCCGAATGACAGCTGCCCGACCGCGCCGGTTTCCGTGGCGGTCGCGCTGGCTGACAAGATCGACACATTGGCCGGTTTCTTCGCCATCGACGAAAAGCCGACCGGCTCGAAGGATCCCTTCGCGCTGCGTCGCGCTGCGCTCGGCGTGATCCGGCTGATTCTGGAAAACAAGCTGGCGCTGCCGCTCAAGGCGATGTTCCGCTCGGCGCTCTCGCTGCAGATCGCGCAGGCCGGCCAAGATGCATCTGGGGGGGCACGCAGCCCGGTCGAGGAACTGATGCAGTTCTTTGTCGACCGGCTGAAAGTGTATCTGCGCGAGCAGGGCGTGCGGCATGACCTGATCACCGCCGTCTTCGCCAAGGGCAATGACGATGACCTGCTGCGCATTCTCGCCAAGGTCGAGGCGTTGCGCGGCTTCCTGACCGAAGGCGAGGGCGCCAATCTGCTGGTGGCCTATCGCCGCGCCAACAACATCGTCCGCGCCGAGATGAAAAAAACGCCGGATCTCAAGCTCGGCGAAATCGACGGCCAGCTGGTCTCTCAGGACGAAGAGCGCGCGCTGGTCGCAGCGCTGGGCGATCTGGGGCGCGAAGTCTCCGGAAAGACACAGGACGAGGCGGATTTCCGCCATTATCTTGCCACACTTGCGCGGCTACGTGCGCCGGTCGATGCGTTTTTCGACCGCGTCACCGTCAATGCCGATGTGACGGCCGTGCGCCGTAATCGTTTGAGCCTGCTGTCTGCCGTTGCCGGCAGCATGGATCGTATCGCCGACTTTTCCCAGATCGAGGGGTAAATACTGCCATGGCCAAGAAGAAAGCTGCCAAGAAGAAGGTCGCCAAGAAGGCGGTGAAGGCTCGCAAGGCAGCGCCGAAAAAGGTTGCTCCCAAGAAGGCAGCGCCCAAGAAGGGAATGCCGAAGAAGGCTGCGCCCAGGAAGGTTGCCAAGAAAGCCGTGACGTCTGCAAAGGCGGCTGCTCCGAAAAGCGCCGCGCAGAAGGGCAAGCTGGTTTACTCCTTCGGCGACGGCAAGGCCGAAGGCCGCTCCGACATGCGTAACCTGCTGGGCGGCAAGGGCGCCAACCTTGCCGAGATGTCGAATATCGGCCTGCCGGTGCCGCCGGGCCTGACCATCACCACCGAGGTCTGCACGGCCTACTACCAGAACGGCAAGCAGTATCCCAAGGAACTGAAGGGCCAGGTCGATGCTGCGCTGGCGCGCGTCGAAAAGCTGGTCGGCGCCAAGTTTGGCGATCCGAAGAAGCCGCTGCTGGTCTCGGTCCGCTCGGGCGCGCGCGCCTCGATGCCGGGTATGATGGATACCGTGCTGAATCTCGGCCTGAACGACGAGACCGTCGAGGGCCTGGCCAAGCTGTCGGGCAACGAGCGTTTCGCCTGGGACAGCTATCGCCGCTTCATCCAGATGTATTCCAACGTGGTGCTCGATGTCGGCCACGAGCATTTCGAAGAACTGCTCGAACTGCACAAGGAAGAGCATGGCCTCAATCTCGACACCGAATTGAAGGCCGAGGACTGGAAGCAGATCGTCGTCGCCTACAAGAAGAAGGTGCAGCAGGAACTGGGCAAGCCCTTCCCGCAGGATGTGCATGACCAGCTCTGGGGCGCCATCGGTGCCGTATTCTCCAGCTGGATGAACCAGCGCGCCATCACCTATCGCAGCTTGCATAACATCCCGGCCTCGTGGGGTACGGCGGTGAACGTGCAGGCGATGGTGTTCGGCAATATGGGCGAAACCTCCTGCACCGGCGTCGCCTTCACCCGCGATCCGTCGACGGGCGAGAAAATCTATTACGGCGAATACCTGATCAACGCCCAGGGTGAGGATGTCGTCGCCGGCATCCGCACGCCGCAGCAGCTCACGAAGGAGTCGCGGCTCAAGGTCGGCAACGAGATGCCGTCGATGGAAGAGTCGATGCCGACGACCTTCAAACAGCTGGTCGGCGTGTTCAAGACGCTGGAAAAGCACTACCGCGACATGCAGGACATCGAGTTCACCGTCCAGCAGGGCAAGCTGTGGATGCTGCAGACCCGTTCGGGCAAGCGCACCGCCAAGGCCGCCATCAAGATTGCCGTCGATATGGTGAAGGAAAAGCTGATCAGCCAGGCCGAAGCGGTCATCCGCGTCGAGCCGGCCTCGCTGGACCAGCTGCTGCATCCGACGCCGGATCCGAAGGCCGAGCGCAAGGTCATCGCCAAGGGCCTGGCGGCGTCGCCGGGCGCTGCCTCGGGCAAGGCGGTGTTCACCGCCGATGAAGCCGAGCAGATGGCCGGCAAGGGCGAGGCCGTGATTCTCGTCCGCGTCGAGACTTCGCCGGAAGACATCCATGGCATGCATGCCGCCAAGGGCATCCTGACCGCGCGTGGCGGCACCACCAGCCATGCGGCCGTCGTGGCGCGCGGCATGGGCCGTCCCTGCGTCTCGGGCGCCGGCGCCATCCGTATCGACTATGCCGCCAACAAGATGACGATGGGCGACGTCACGGTGAACAAGGGCGATGTGATCACCATCGACGGTTCGACCGGCGAAGTGATCCTCGGCGTCATGCCGATGATCGAGCCGCAGTTGTCGGGCGATTTCGGCCAGCTGATGGCCTGGGCCGACAAGCTGCGCACCCTGAAGGTCCGCACCAATGCCGAGACTCCGGCGGATGCCGAGACGGCGGTGCGCTTCGGCTGCGAAGGCATCGGCCTGTGCCGCACCGAGCATATGTTCTTCGATGCCGACCGCATCACGGCGGTGCGCGAGATGATCCTGTCGCACAGCGTGGAAGGCCGGAAGAAGGCACTCGCCAAGATCCTGCCGATGCAGCGTGAAGACTTTGTGCAGCTGTTCAAGATCATGGCCGGCCGTCCGGTGACGATCCGCCTGCTCGATCCGCCGCTGCATGAATTCCTGCCTAAGACCGATGCCGATTTCGACGCGGTTGCGCGCGGCACCGGCCTGAGCGTCGGCGCGCTGAAGGAGCGCAAGAAGGCGCTGGAAGAGACCAATCCGATGCTCGGCCATCGCGGCTGCCGCCTCGGCATCAGCTTCCCGGAAATCTACGAGATGCAGGCGCGCGCCATCTTCGAGGCGGCCGTGCAGGTGTCCAAGGCCGGCGGCAAGCCGGTCGAGCCGGAAGTGATGATCCCGCTGGTCGCCACCAAGGCCGAGATCGACATCCTGAAGGGCAAGGTCGATGGCGTCGCCGCCGCCGTGTTCAAGGAGCAGGGCAAGAAGGTGAAATACTTGGTCGGCACGATGATCGAGCTGCCGCGCGCCGCCCTGCGCGCTGGCGATATCGCGCAGACTGCCGAATTCTTCTCCTTCGGCACCAACGATCTGACCCAGACCACGCTGGGCATCAGCCGCGACGACTCTGCGCTGTTCATGGAAGACTACCTGAAGGCCGGCATCTTCGAGCGCGATCCCTTCGTTACCATCGATCAGTCCGGTGTCGGCGAACTGGTGAAGATGGCCGCCGAGCGCGGCCGTGCGACCCGCAAGGACATCAAGCTGGGCATCTGCGGCGAGCATGGCGGCGACCCGTCGTCGGTGCGCTTCTGCCACAATGCCGGCCTGGATTACGTGTCCTGCTCGCCGTATCGCGTGCCGATCGCCCGTCTCGCTGCCGCGCAGGCGGCGATCTCCGAGGAAAAGGCCAGCGAGGCCTAAAGCAAAAGCCCCTCACCCCAACCCTCTCCCACAAGTGGGAGAGGGAGATACCGCCTTCTACCCTCGCCCGCTTGCGGGAGAGGGAGGGGCCCGGCCCGTAGGGACGGGAGGGTGAGGGCGATGCATCTACAAAAAAAGGCCGGGTTTAAGCCCGGCCTTTTTCTTTGGCTTCAGACTGAGGTCACTCAATCGTGATCCTGGGCATCCGGCTGGCGCCGGCCTCGCGATCCAGCTTGGCCGCCACCAATGCTGCGATGGCGCGATAGGCCTTGGCCTCGTCGCTTTCGGGTTTCGAGGCGACGATGGGCGTGCCGCCATCGCTGGTCTCGCGGATCGCGATATTCAGCGGCAGTTCGCCGAGGAAATCGACCCCCAGCTCCTCAGCCGTCCTGCGCGCGCCGCCATGGGCGAAAATCTCGCTGCGATGGCCGCAATTGGGGCAGCAGAAGTAGCTCATGTTTTCGACGATGCCGAGCACCGGCACATCGACGCGGCGGAACATGTTCAGGCCCTTGCGGGCATCCAGCAGGGCGATGTCCTGCGGCGTGGATACGATCACCGCGCCGGCCAGCGGCACGCGCTGCGCCATGGTCAGCTGCGCATCGCCGGTGCCTGGCGGCATGTCGACCACCAGCACATCCAGTTCGCCCCAGTTCACATCGCGCAGCATCTGCTCCAGCGCGCTCATCACCATCGGGCCGCGCCAGATCATCGGCGTGTCTTCCGGCACCAGGAAGCCCATCGACATGACGGGAATGCCCCAGCCCTCAAGGGGTTGCAGTCGCTTGCCATCCGGCGATTCCGGCTTCTTGCCGCTCAGGCCCAGCATGCGCGGCAGCGAGGGGCCGTAGATATCGGCGTCCAGCAGGCCGACCTTCTTTCCGCCTTGCGCGAGGGCGAGCGCGAGATTGACGGCGGTGGTGGACTTGCCGACGCCGCCCTTGCCCGAGGCGACGGCGATGATCGACCTGATGCCGGGGATCGCCGGGCGCGCCGCCACTTCCGGCGCGGCGGCGGGTTTTTTCGCCGGGCCATGGCTATGCCCGTGGTCATGCTCGTGATGGTCGTGGCCATGCGCAGGCGCCGGCTGCGTCGCCGCCGCCTTGCCCTGGGTCTGGGCGGTCAGGACGACGGTGGCCGAGGTGATGCCGGGCAGGGCGGCGACGGCTTTTTCGGCTTCCTTGCGTAAGGGTTCCTTGCGCGCGCCGTCCCGGGCCGGCACTTCCAGCACGAAACCGACATTGCCGCCCTTGATCACCAGGCCGGAAATCATGCCAAGCTCGACCACATTCTTGCCATGATCGGCGTCTACCACACCGCGCAGCGCGTCGAGGATCTGCGCTTCTGTAACCCCGGTCATGCTTGAAATCCCTGTAAACGTTCCAATATTCTCGATGGATGGCAGGCAAAGCCGCGCTTGCGCCAAGCGATTGATATATCGCGGAGGCTGAGAGACGGCAATTCATCTGCCCACAGGACAGGCGAGACAATAGCCGGGACGGGCGACAATCCGACCGCACAATGCGAAACTGGTGCTGTTGCGCCGGTCTCCGGATGGTTCATGGGGGCTGGTGCTGTCTCAGACGGCCCGAAATCAGGTTAAGAAGGACTGTAGGATGCCCTGGAGCAATCAAGGTGGGGGTTTTGGCGGCGGCAGCGGCGGCGGTGGTCGCGGGCCCTGGGGCCAGGGTTCGGGCGGCGGTAACCGCGGTTCGGGCGGCGGCAATGGCGGCGGCCCGTTCGGCGGCCCCAATCCGCCCAGCCTTGAAGACATCCTGCGCAAGGGTCAGGACCGCTTCCGCGGCATGCTGCCCGGCGGCGACGTGTCCGGCCGCGGCATCCTGCTGCTGATCCTGGTCGCCGTGGCCATCTGGCTCGGCACCGGCTTCTACCGCGTCGATACCGACGAGCAGGGCGTCGTGCTGCGTTTCGGCAAGGTGCATGCCGTTACCGAACCGGGTCTGCGCTATCGCCTGCCCTGGCCGGTCGACAGCGTGCTGACGCCGAAAGTCACCTCGGTCAATCGCGAAGAGATCGGCTTCCGCTCGCTGGGCGATTCGCCCACCCGTGGCGCCCAGACCCGCGACGTGCCGGAAGAAAGCCTGATGCTGACCGGCGACGAAAACATCGTCGATATAGACTTCACCGTGCTGTGGCAGGTGAAGGATGCCGGCCAGTATCTGTTCAACGTGGTGGAGCCCTCGCGCACCATCAAGCAGGTCGCCGAAAGCGCGATCCGCGAAGTGGTCGGCAAGAACAACATCCAGTTCATCCTGACCGAAGGCCGCACCAAGATCGCCGACGACACCCGCCGCGTCATGCAGGCAGTGCTCGACGGTTACAGCGCCGGTATCGTGGTGACGCAGGTCGCGCTGCAGCGGACCGAACCGCCGGCCTCGGTGATCGACGCCTTCCGCGATGTGCAGGCGGCGCAGGCCGACCGCGAGCGCGCGCAGAACGAGGCGGAAGCCTATCGTAACGACATCATCCCGCGCGCCCGCGGTGAAGTGCAGCGTCTGCTGCAGCAGGCCGAAGCCTACAAGCAGGAAACCATCGCCAATGCCCAGGGTGACGCGAGCCGCTTCACCCAGGTTTACAACGAGTATCGCCAGGCCAAGGACGTGACCACCAAACGCATGTATCTCGAAACCATGGAACAGATCATGCGTGGCACCAACAAGGTGATCGTCGACAGCCAGAATGGCGGCCAGGGCGTGGTGCCCTACCTGCCGTTGACCGAATTGCAGAAACAGCTGCCGCGCACCAACAATGCGCAGCCGCAGCAGCAGCGCTAAGAGAGGAGACGCATCATGAACCGCTCGCTCCTCACCATCGTCGTCATCGTCCTGGTTGCCCTCGGCTTCCTGGTCAAGGCCTCGCTGTTCACCGTGCATCAGGCGCAGCAGGCGCTGGTCGTCCAGTTCGGCGATCCGCGTCGCGTGATCACCGAACCTGGCCTGAACATGAAGATTCCGCTGATCCAGGATGTCGTCTATTTCGACAAGCGCATCCTCGGTCTCGATGCCCAGCCGGAAGAAATCCTGACCGCCGACCAGCGTCGCCTCGTGGTCGACAGCTTCGTGCGCTACAAGATCACCAATCCGCTGCTGTTCTATCAGACCGTCCGCAACGAACTTGGCCTGCGTGGCCGTCTGGCACCGTCGGTGGCCAACGCCTTCCGCGGCGCCTTCGGCCGCCTGGATGCCAGCACGATCATCTCGGGCGACCGCCCGGCCGCCATGCAGCAGGTGACCACCACCCTGCAGGAAGACAGCCGCCGCCTCGGCATCGAGCTGGTCGACGTGCGCATCAAGCGCGCCGACTTCCCCGATACCATCGGCCAGGCCATCTTCCGCCGCATGCAGACCGAGCGTCAGCGCGAGGCGAATGAGCAGCGCGCCACCGGCTTCGAACTTTCGGAACGCATTCGCTCGGAGGCCGAACGCCAGCGCACCATCCTGATTGCGGATGCGCGCCGCCGTTCGGAAATCCTGCGCGGTGAAGGCGATGCCGAACGCACCAAGATTTTCGCCGAAGCCGCCAACAAGGACCCGCAGTTCTACGACTTCTATCGTTCGCTGCAGGCCTATACCAAGGCGCTGCAGCCGGGCGACACCACCATGGTACTGTCGCCGGATTCGGAGTTCTTCAAGTATTTCGACAGTGCCACCGGGGCGCCGCGCCGCCCGGCTGCACGTTAAGTTGAGTTCGTCGTCCGCGACGAGGAGGATAGTATGGGGCACATGATGCAGGAACGACTGATCCGCGGCGTCACGGTTGCCGCCACAACCCTTGTGCTGATGTTCGGCGCGGTTGCGCCCGCTCAGGCGCGCGCGCCGGAAGGCGACTTCGCCGATCTGGCCGAGCGCCTGCTGCCGGCGGTGGTGAATATCTCCACCACGCAGACCGTGCAGAATCGCGGCATCACGCCGGAAGGCATGCCGCAATTCCCGCCCGGCTCGCCGTTCGAGGATTTCTTCAAGGAATTCTTCGAGCGCCAGCAGCGCGGCGAGGGCGGAAATCGTCCGCCGCGCCAGGTGTCGTCGCTCGGTTCGGGCTTCATCGTCGATGCGCGCGGTTATGTGGTCACCAACAACCATGTGATCGCCGATGCCGACCAGGTGCGCGTGATCCTGCACGACAATACCGAACTGGAAGCCAAGGTCGTCGGCCGCGACCCCGAAGTGGATATCGCGGTGCTGAAGGTTGAGCCCAAGGAGCGCAAGCTGACCGCGGTGAACTGGACGGATTCGGACAAGATCCGTGTCGGCCAGTGGACGCTGGCGATCGGCAATCCCTTCGGCCTCGGCGGCACCGTCACCGCCGGCATCGTCTCGGCGCGCGGCCGCGACATCAATGCCGGCCGTTACGACGACTTCATCCAGACCGATGCCTCGATCAACAAGGGCAATTCCGGTGGCCCGCTGTTTGACAAGGAAGGCAACGTCATCGGCATCAACACGGCGATCTTCTCGCAGTCCGGCGGCTCGATCGGCATCGGCTTTGCCGTGCCGGCCAATCTGGCCCGTCCGGTCGTGCAGCAGCTGATCGAATTCGGCCGCACCAAGCGCGGCTGGCTCGGTGTGCAGATCCAGTCGGTCACCGACGAGATGGTGGAAGCGCTCGGCCTGCAGCAGGCGCGCGGCGCACTGGTGGCGAAGGTCGTCCCCGGCGGTCCGGCCCAGAAGGCCGGTATCGACAGCGGCGACGTGGTGGTCAGCTTCGACGGCAAGGCGATTGCCAGCACCAATGCGCTGACCCGCAGCGTGGCCGAGACTCCGGTCGGCAAGACCGTGAATGTCGAGATCATGCGCAAGGGCAAGAAGCAGACGGTGAAGGCCACGCTGGGCGAGCTGGAAGCCGCCATGGCCTCGGCCAAGCAGGAGAGCAGCCAGAAGGCCGATGCGGCCCGGCCCAAGGCCGGTCGCAACGAGACCGAGCTGGCCGACCTGGGCGTGCGGATCGCGCCGCTGACCAAGGAACTGCGCCAGAAACACGACATCAAGGATGACGTGAAGGGCGTGGTGGTGACCGATGTGGAGAATGATGGTCCGGCCGCCAAGCGCGATGTGCGCGTCGGCGACGTGATCATCGAGATGGCGCAGTCGGAAATCCGCAACACCGACGACGCGGTGGAGATGCTGAAGGCATTGAAAGATGCCAAGCGCAAGGTGGCGCTGCTGCAAATCCAGCGCGCCGGCGAACCGCGCTTCGTACCGGTGCCTCTCAAGTCGTAATCAGCAGATAGTCTGATCTGGAAAAGGCCGGCTGCCAGATAGCTTTCTGGGCCGGCCTTTTTCTTTGCCTGCGTCGCAAATTCCAGTCATTTCCCGTAAAATGCGTCGAACGAATCCGGGGAAAACGCATGTGCCGCTGGCTCACCTATCGGGGCGATCCGATCTATCTGGAAGATCTGCTCTTCGCGCCGCGCTATTCGCTGATCGAGCAGAGCCTGCATGCGCGTAAAGCCGCTGTGGCCACCAATGGCGACGGCTTCGGCGTCGGCTGGTATGCCGAGCGTGATCTGCCCGGCACCTATCGCGACATCCTGCCGGCCTGGAACGATCCCAACCTGCGCAGCATCGCGCACCAGATCCGCTCCAGCCTGTTCCTGGCGCATGTGCGCGCCTCCACCGGCACGGCGACCTCGCGCGCCAACTGCCATCCTTTCGCGAATGGCCGATGGCTGTTCATGCACAATGGCCAGATTGGCGGCTATGCCAAACTGCGCCGCCGGCTCGAAGCGCTGATCCCCGATGCGCTGTACGAGCAGCGGCTCGGCACCACGGATTCAGAGGCGATCTTCTATCTAATGCTGAAACACGGGCTCGACCGCGATCCGCTCGGCGCCATTGCCGCCGCCATTGCCGATGTGCGCCAGCTGATGATCGAGCACGGCATCACGGAAGCCTTCCGCATGACGGCGTCGCTCACCGATGGTCGCTCGGTCTATGCGATCCGTTATTCCAGCGACGCCGAGCCGCCGAGCCTGTACTGGCGCATGGAGGACGGCCGGCTCACCATCGTGTCTGAACCGCTGGACGAGCATGTGCAGAAATGGCTGCCGGTGCCGCCCGGCCATGTGCTGGTCGCCGCCGAGGCCAGCGAAGTAACCTTGAGCGCGCTCGCCGCATAAAAAAGGCCGGCTGAGAAGCCGGCCTTTTATTCTTTTTCGTCATTCCCGCGCCCGGCGGCTTTGCCGCCTTACATATACTGTCGCGCAAAGCGCGACGGGCGGGAGCCCAGTCTGGATCCCCGCTTTCGCGGGGATGACGATGATGGGTTATTCGATCTCGCGGGCGTTCTGCACGATCTTGCCGACCAGGCCGTATTCGACCGCCTGTTCCGCGCTCATCCAGTAATCGCGGTCGGTATCCTTCTCGATCCGCTCAAGCGGCTGGCCGGTCTCGCGGGCGAAAATCTCATTCAGCCGCTTACGCATGCGGATGATTTCTTTGGCCTGGATGGCGACATCCGAAGCCGTGCCGCCGGCGCCGCCGGACGGTTGATGCAGCAGGAAGCGGGTATTGGGCAGCGAGAAGCGGTTTTCCTTCTTGGCGGCCGTAAAGATCAGCGCGCCGGCCGAAGCGACCCAGCCGGTGCCGACCACGCGTACATCCGGCGTCACGAACTTGATCATGTCATAGATCGTGTCGCCCGATTCGACATGGCCGCCCTGGCTGTTGATGAAAATGGTGATCGGGTCGTCGCCGGCCGACTGCAGCGCCAGCAGGCGGGCCGAAACTTCCTTGGCCAGTTTCTGGTCGATGCCGCCGAAGATCAGGATGGTGCGCGCCTTGAACAGGCGTTCCTCGATGGCCGGGGTCTTGTCCCGCACCTTTTCCTTGTCGGCGTCGCCGTTCTTCTCCGGCGCGTCCTCATCATCCAGGCGGGCGATACGGTTCAGCATGCGCAAAAAGCTCCTGCAAAAGTGCTGTCAAAAGTATCCCATGGGCGGCGGCGCAGCCGCAAGGCTCAGACCCGGCCGCAGCCGGCTGCGCCTAGGCAAAAGCCGGGCTTTTCCGCTAGGCTTTGGCCTCTCTCCAGGCAGGTAAGAAAGGTCGCGCCATGCTGAAAGGCAAGTCCGCCGTCGTCACGGGTTCCACCAGCGGGATCGGTTTAGGGATCGCCCGGGCGCTGGCCAAAGAGGGTGTCAACCTGATGCTGAACGGTTTCGGCGATGCCGCCGAGATCGAGAAGCTGCGGGCGGGCATCGCGGCCGAATTCGGCGTCAAGGTGCTCTATGACGGCGCCGATATGAGCAAGGGCGAGGCGATCTCGGCCTTTATCAAAAAAGCCGCCGATGGACTCGGCGGTGTCGACATCCTGGTCAACAATGCCGGCATCCAGTTCGTCTCTCCGGTGGATGAATTCCCCGAGGCGAAATGGGAGGCGATCCAGAATATCAATCTCAGTTCCAGCTTCCACTGCATCAAGGCAGCCCTGCCCGGCATGAAGGCAAAGGGCTGGGGCCGCATCGTCAACATCGCCTCGGCGCATGGGCTCATCGCGTCGCCGTTCAAGTCGGCCTATGTGGCGGCCAAGCATGGCCAGGTCGGCCTGACGAAATCCGTGGCGCTGGAAGTGGCCGAGGCCGGCATCACGGTGAATGCGATCTGCCCGGGCTATGTGCGCACGCCGCTGGTCGAGAACCAGATCGAAGACCAGGCCAAGGTCCACAAGATGTCGCATGAGCAGGTGATCCGCGAGGTGATCCTGGCGGCGCAGCCGACGCGGCGCTTTGTCGAGATCGAGGAGGTGGCGGCGCTCGCCGTCTTCCTGTGCAGCGATGCTGCCAAGTCTATCACCGGCACCTCGGTCGCCATCGATGGCGGCTGGACGGCGCGCTGAGCCGCTTTCGCGCACCGCAAACCCAAAAGTGTCATGGCCGGGCTTGACCCGGCCATCCACGTCTTTGGCAATCGGAGTATGAAGCAGTAAGGCGTGGATCCCCGGGACAAGCCCGGGGATGACAAGTTGAGAGAAGCGGCGCTTAAACACAACGTCATGCCGGGCTTGACCCGGCATCCCATTTTTTCATTTCACAAAATGGGACCCCGGCTCGCGCTGCGCTTGGCCGGGGTGACGGCTTAGGCCTTCAGCCCCGCCCGTAAATCTCGTCGGCGCGATAGCCCTGCAGATAGAGCAGCGCGGTCAGGTCGCCGTGGCGGATGTTGATGCGGGCCTGTTCCTGCACCTTCGGCTTGGCATGATAGGCCACGCCCATGCCAGCGGCGCCGAGCATGGCAAGGTCGTTGGCGCCGTCGCCCACCGTCATGCAGTCGCTGAGCGTGATGCCGCGGGCGCTGGCCACACGCTGCAATGCTTCCAGCTTGGCCTCGCGGCCGAGGATCGGTTCGGCGATGCCGGCGATCTGCTCATTCTCGAGGATCATGTGATTGGCCTGCTGCTCGTCGAAACCAAGCTGCTCGGCAATCGGCTGGGTGTAGTAATCGAAACCGCCCGAGACCAAGGCGCAATACACGCCATGTTCCTTCAGCGTGGTGATCAGCGCCTGCGCGCCGGGCATCAGCTTGATCCGCTTGGCGGCTTCCTCCAGCATCAGCGCTGGCTGGCCTTTCAGCAGCGCGACGCGCTCGCGGATCGCAGCATAGAAATCGAGTTCGCCATTCATCGCCTTGGCCGTAATCTCGGCCACCTGCTCGCCGATCTCGGCCAGGATGGCCAGTTCATCCAGCATCTCGTTGCGGATGATGGTCGACTCCATATCTGCGACCAGCGCCTTCTTGCGGCGGTTCGGCACATTGGGCAATGCGATCACATCGACCGGCGCATTGCGCAGGGCGATGCGCGCGCCCTTTTCGGCCTCGCGCACATCCACATTGTCGAAGGGAATGTCGCAGGCAATGCCGGGATCGAGCCAGTCGACCGGGCCGACCCGGCCGCGTGCCATGGCGAGCGCATCGCGCACGGCATTGGTCAGCTTGGGCGTCAGCACGGCGTTATGGGGCGCGGCGATCAGGGTCAGAATGCTTTGCATCCGACTCTTCTAGGCTTGTACAACAGGCGGCGCAACCGATAGGCCCCCTCGTGACCGAACCCTCCAATGCCCCGATGATCGTGCTCGCCGGCCCGACCGCCAGCGGCAAGTCGGCGCTCGGCATTGCCATCGCTGAAAAGGTGAACGGGACGATCATCAATGCCGACAGCATGCAGGTGTATCGTGACCTGCGGGTGCTGACGGCGCGCCCCACCGATGACGAAATGCGCCGGGTGCCGCATCGCCTGTATGGCGTGCTGGATGGTGCCAGCCATGGCACGGCGGCCGTCTGGGTCGATCTGGCCAAACAGGCCATCGCCGAGACCGTTGCCGAGGGTCGGGTGCCGATCCTGCTGGGCGGTACTGGCATGTATCTGCGCAGCCTGTTCGAGGGGCTGGCCGAGATCCCGCCGATCCCGGCCGAGATTCGCGCCGCGGCGCGGGGGAAACTGGCCGAGGAGGGGGCGGCTGGGCTGCATGCCGCGCTGACGGTTGCTGACCCCGAGACCGCCGCCGGCCTGAAGCCGGGCGACAGCCAGCGGCTGATGCGGGCCTGGGAAGTGCTGCAGGCCACCGGGCGGGGACTGGCGGCCTGGCAGGCGGCGCCTGCTTCGCCGGGCCTGCCCAATCCGGTCTTCCGCCTGCTGTTGCAGCCGCCGCGCGACCGCCTCTATGCCTGGATCGACCGGCGCTTCGAGGGCATGATCGCAGCGGGCGCGCTGGAGGAGGCGAAGGCCGTGCTGGCGCGGACCGATATCCCGAATGATGCGCCCATGCGCAAAGCCCATGGACTTCCTGAACTGATCCAATATCTTAAGGGCGAGATCAGTCGCGATGAGGCGATCCGGGTCGGCCAGCTCAACACCCGGCATTACGCCAAGCGGCAGACGACCTGGTTCCGGCACCAGTTCAGCCCCGACCTGGTTGTGGAAAAAGACTTAAGTCAGCAAGAAAATTTCAACCTAGAGGCAGAAATCTTTCCATTCATTGTGAGATACCTGTTGACGGCCCGTTGAGGCGCTTCTAGGTTGGCGCCGCTTTTCAGCCGGCCGGGGCCCGTGTTCCGGCCGATTTTCGTCTAAATAGGGCAGTTGCCCGAAGGATTTGAGCGTCATGTCCACCGCAGCGCAGGCGACGCCGGCCCAGATGTCCGGTGCGGAAATGCTGATCAAGGCCCTGATCGATCAGGGTGTTGAGGTCGTTTTCGGTTATCCCGGCGGTGCGGTGCTGCCGATTTACGACGCGCTGTTCAAGCAGAATGCCATCCGCCACATCCTGGTGCGCCATGAGCAGGGCGCGGTGCATGCCGCCGAAGGCTATGCCCGCTCGACCGGCAAGCCCGGCGTGGTGCTGGTCACCTCCGGCCCCGGCGCCACCAATGCGGTCACCGGCCTGACCGATGCGCTGCTCGATTCCATTCCGGTGATCTGCCTGACCGGGCAGGTCGCCACGCATCTGGTCGGCACCGATGCCTTCCAGGAATGCGACACCACCGGCATCACCCGGCCCTGCACCAAGCACAATTACCTCGTCAAAAACGTGGATGATCTGTCGCGCGTTGTGCATGAAGCCTTCTACGTCGCCACCAACGGCCGTCCGGGCCCGGTGGTGATCGACCTGCCGAAGGATGTGCAGGTCGCGCCGGGCACTTACACCGGCAAGGACAACGTCAAGCACAAGACCTATCGTCCGCAGGTGAGCGGCGACGACGCCAAGATCAAGGAAGCCGTGGCGATGATGGCCGCGGCCGAACGCCCGGTCTTCTACACCGGCGGCGGCATCATCAATGCGGGGCCGAAGGCGTCCGAGCTGCTGGCCGAATTCGTGAGGCTGACCGGTTTCCCGATCACCAATACGCTGATGGGCCTCGGCGCCTATCCGGCCACCGACAAGCAGTTCCTCGGCATGCTGGGCATGCACGGCACCTGGGAAGCCAATCATGCGATGCATGATTGCGACGTGATGATCAATATCGGCGCGCGTTTCGACGACCGCATCACCGGTCGTCTGGCGGCTTTCTCGCCGGGCTCGAAGAAGATCCATGTCGATATTGATCCGTCCTCGCACAACAAGACCGTGCGCTGCGACCTGAATATCGTCGGCGATGCCTGCAAGGTTCTGGAGCAGATGATCGCGGCCTGGAAACAGGGCGGTTACAAGCCGAACCAGAAGGCGCTCGACAAGTGGTGGCAGCAGATCGACCAGTGGCGCGCCCGCGACAGCCTCAAGTACAAGAAGGATTCCAAGATCATCAAGCCGCAGCTCGCCATCGAGCGGCTGTATGAGCTGACCAAGGATCAGGACACCTTCATCACCACCGAAGTGGGCCAGCACCAGATGTGGGCAGCCCAGTTCTACAAGTTCAACAAGCCGAACCGCTGGATGACCTCGGGCGGCCTCGGCACCATGGGCTATGGCCTGCCGGCCGCCATCGGCGTGCAACTCGGCCATCCGGGCAAGCTGGTGGTGGATATCGCCGGCGAAGCCTCGATCCTGATGAACATCCAGGAACTCGGCACCGCGGCGCAGTTCCGCCTGCCGGTGAAGGTGTTCATCCTGAACAACGAATATATGGGCATGGTGCGCCAGTGGCAGCAGCTGCTGCATGGCGGTCGCTATTCGCAGAGCTATTCGGAATCGCTGCCCGATTTCGTCAAGCTGGCCGAAGCCTTCCACTGCAAGGGGCTGCGCTGCACCGACCCGGCCGACCTGGATGGCGTGATCAAGGAAATGATCGCCTATGACGGTCCGGTGGTGGTGGATGTCGCCGTCGACAAGGCGGAGAACTGCTTCCCGATGGTGCCGTCGGGTGCGGCCCATAACGAGATGATCCTGGCCGACGACAAGCCGAAGGATCCGACCAACGCCAGCGTCACCGAAGAGGGCATGGCCCTCGTCTGAGGTCCGGCGTCACAAAGCAGAAGAACCAGATCATGTCCGCGCCGCAGCAGCCGATTCAGTCCCATATCCTCTCCGTACTCGTCGACAACGAGCCCGGCATCCTTGCCCGCGTCGTCGGGCTGTTCTCCGGCCGTGGCTACAATATCGAAAGCCTCACGGTGGCCGAGGTGTCCGATGCAGCCCACCTGTCGCGCATCACGGTCGTCACCTCCGGACCGTCCAATGTGATCGACCAGATCAAGGCACAGCTCGGCCGGCTGGTGCCGGTGCATAATGTTCACGACCTGACGGTCGAAGGTCCGCATATCGCGCGCGAACTGGCGCTGATCAAGGTGGCTGGCACCGGCGAGAAGCGCGTCGAGAGTTTGCGCATCGCCGATATCTTCCGCGCCCGTGCGGTCGACAGCACCACCGAATCCTTCGTCTTCGAACTGACCGGCAATCCGGAGAAGATCACCGCCTTTGTCGAGCTGATGAAGCCGCTCGGCCTGGTCGATGTCTCGCGCACCGGCGTGGTGGCGATCAGCCGCGGTCCGAAGCCGCTCTAACATTTCTACGAACAACGACGCTTATCCCGAGGAGAGACTGAAATGCGCGTTTACTATGACCGCGATGCGGACCTGAACCTGATCAAGGGCAAGAAGGTTGTCATCGTCGGCTACGGCAGCCAGGGCCATGCCCATGCGATGAACCTGAAGGACAGCGGCGTGAAGAATATTGCCGTGGCGCTGCGCAAGGGTTCGGCCGGCACCAAGAAGGCCGAAGAGGCCGGCTTCAAGGTGATGACCCCGACCGAAGCTGCCAAATGGGCCGATGTCGTGATGGTGCTGACGCCGGATGAAGGCCAGTCGGACCTGTGGAACAACGACCTGCGCGACAACATGAAGGAAGGCGCTGCGCTGGCGTTTGCGCATGGCCTGAACATCCACTTCAATCTGATCGAGCCGCGCAAGGATCTCGACGTCTTCATGATCGCGCCCAAGGGCCCAGGCCACACCGTGCGCTCGGAATACCTGAAGGGCGGCGGCGTGCCGTCGCTGGTTGCCGTGCATCAGAATGCCTCGGGCAATGCGCTGGAAATCGCGCTCAGCTACGCCTCGGCCAACGGCGGCGGCAAGGCCGGCATCATCGAGACCACCTTCCAGGAAGAATGCGAAACTGACCTGTTCGGCGAGCAGGTTGTGCTCTGCGGCGGCCTGGTCGAGCTGATCAAGGCCGGCTACGAGACGCTGGTCGAAGCCGGCTACGCCCCGGAAATGGCCTATTTCGAGTGCCTGCATGAAGTGAAGCTGATCGTGGACCTGATCTACGAAGGCGGCATCGCCAACATGAACTACTCGATCTCGAACACCGCCGAATACGGCGAATACGTTACCGGCCCGCGCATCATCACGCCGGAGACCAAGGCCGAGATGAAGCGCGTGCTGGAAGACATCCAGTCCGGCCGCTTCACCCGCAACTGGATGCTGGAAAACAAGGTCAACCAGACCTCGTTCAAGGCAACCCGCGCGCGCCTGGCCCAGCACCCGATCGAGGAAGTCGGCAGCAAGCTGCGCGCCATGATGCCCTGGATCGCCAAGAACAAGCTGGTCGACAAGGCCCGCTCGAACTAAACCGCTTCGATACCCAAGACCAGGCGGCCGCCGGAGCAATCCGGCGGCCGTTTGTATTTGTGCCGGCCGTCACAGTGTGTTTCGTTGAAAGTTTCCATGGAAATGATATTTATTTCCATGGAAATTAATAAACGGAGGCGGTCATGGCGGTTTCGCGACGGGGCTTTATCAAGGTAATCGGTGGCGGCGTGGTGAGCGCGGCGCTGGTGGGAGGCGGCCTGCAGGGCTGCGACCGCATGCCGGCTTCGGCGGTGGCGCCGTGGCAGGGCCCGGGCGCCGAGCAGGATGCACGCCGGCGCGCGCTCAGCTGGGCGCTGCTGGCGCCCAATCCGCATAACATGCAGCCCTGGCTGGTTGATCTGCGCCGGGAAGGCGAAATCCTGCTGTATGTCGATCGCACGCGGCTGCTGCCGGAAACCGATCCCTTCGCGCGGCAGATCGTCATCGGACATGGCACCTTCCTGGAGCTGCTGGTGCTGGCGGCCGGCGCGGAAGGCTATCGCTGCGCGATCGAGTATTTTCCGCAAGGTCAGCCGAAAGAGGGCGAGGTCGATGGCCGCCCGCTGGCCCGCATCCGGCTGCAGCGCGACACAGCAGCAACTGATCCGCTATTCGCACAGATTCCGCATCGCCGCTCCACCAAGGAGCCGTATCGCGCAGACCCGCTGCAGCCGGAGCATGCGCGGGCGCTGCAGACGTCGCATCCTTCGCCGGTCACGCAGCTGACCATAACGACCGATACTGCAATGGCCGCCAGTTTGCGCGGCATCACCGAGCGCGCGATGCTGATCGAGCTGCAGACGCCGCGTACCCTGAAGGAAAGCATCGACCGGCTGCGCATCGGCGCCGATGCGATTGCCGCAAAACCTGATGGCATCGAACTGCATGGGCCGTTCTTCTGGTGGCTGTCGAAACTGGGCCTGATGACACCGGAGAAAGCGACGACGCCGGGCACCATGGCTTGGCAGGGTGGCATCGATTATGCGCTCGGCTGGGCGCGCGCCACGCCGGCCTTCGGCTGGCTGATAACAGCGGCGAATGACCGGATCAGTCAGATCGAGGCCGGGCGCGCCTATGTGCGACTCAACCTGAAGGCCACCGAGCTGGGCGTCGCCATGCATCCGGTCAGCCAGGTGCTGCAGGAATATCCCGAGATGGCGGGCTTGCAGCGCGAATTCCTCGGCATGGTCGGCGCGGTGCCCGGACAGACGGTGCAAATGCTGTTCCGTCTCGGCTATTCTGAGACGGTGCAGCCGTCGCCGCGACGGCCGCTGGATGCCTTACTGATGAGCTGAGATGCCGCGCCCCAGACCGGAAGATGCCGAACAGTCTGTACCGGATCTGCGGTTCCGCATCCTCAACTGGGTCGGCATCATCGACCAACTCGCCTCCAACCGCGCCAACCGCACATTGCGCGATCTGGACCTGCCGCTGCCGCAATTCATCCTGCTGAATCATTTCAGCCACCGGCCCGAGGAGGGCAAGACGGTCGGCGGCATCGCCCGCGCCATGCAGCAGTTGCCGCCGGCGGTGACCAAGACGACGCAGAAGCTGATCGCCAAGGGATACCTGCGTGAGGCGCCCAGCACGGAAGATGCCCGCTCGAAGCAACTCTTCCTGACCGCCAGGGGAAAAACCGCGCATGGCAAGGCCATTGCCGCTCTGGTGCCCGAGGTCGCGCCGGCCTTTGCCGACTGGAAGCCGGCAGACCTCGAACGGTTCTGGCAGTATCTTGATAAGCTGAAGCTCTGGCTCGACCAGAACCGATAAGGTGGTTTCGGAAGATCCCGGCGCCTGCGTCATGCCCCCCTCCCGGCAGGTCTGGAACCCGAGCAGGGGTAGTGCCGGGTCAACCGCCTCAATTCAGCCGTGTTTTCAGCGTATTAGCGGATTCGGGTTGCAGGACCCGGGTATTCACCCCTTTTTAAGCATGCTGTCGGAGAGTGGGGCTGCAAGTCTATGTCAGACTTGGGTTTTTCGGCCTTTGCCGGGACCCCGCCGGAGCGTGTAGACTTATGGTTAAAGCATGGAAACTGCGGCAGAATTTCCGCAAGGCCAGCCTTTTCGGGTTTGGCGCGGGCGCGCTGCCCGATTCCGGGTATGAGGTCTGACATGACGACAGCAACGAGCAGCACTGGGACTGGCACGGGGCGCGAGCGCGTCATCATTTTTGACACCACCCTGCGCGACGGCGAGCAATCGCCCGGCGCCTCGATGAATCTGGAAGAGAAGCTGAAGATCGCCGCCGTGCTGGAAGGCATGGGCGTCGATGTGATCGAAGCCGGCTTCCCGATTGCGTCCAACGGCGACTTCGAAGCCGTGAACGAGATTGCCAAGCGCGTAAAGAATTCCACGGTCTGCGGTCTGAGCCGCGCCGGCAAGAAAGACATCGACCGCGCCTGGGAGGCACTGCGCCCCGCGAAGAGCGCGCGCATCCACACTTTCATCTCCACCTCGCCGCTGCATATGAAGTTCAAGCTGCAGATGGAGCCTGAAGCGGTGCATCAGGCGATCATCGACAGCGTCAGCCATGCGCGCAATCTCTGCGACGATGTCGAGTGGAGCTGCGAGGATGGCACGCGCTCGGATCGCGACTTCCTTTGCCGCGTGATCGAAAGCGCGATCAAGGCTGGCGCCACCACGATCAACGTCCCGGATACGGTGGGCTACACGGTGCCGGAGGAATATACGGCGCTGATGCGCTTCCTGATCGAGAATATCCCGAACAGCGATAAAGCCAGGTTTTCCGCGCATTGCCACAACGACCTCGGCCTTGCCGTCGCCAATTCGCTGGCCGCCGTCATGGGCGGTGCGCGCCAGGTGGAATGCACCATCAACGGTCTTGGCGAGCGCGCCGGCAATGCCGCACTGGAAGAGATCGTGATGGCGCTGCGCACGCGGCCCGATGCGATGCAGTTCGAAACCAACATCAAGACCACCGATATCATGAAGGCCTCGCGTCTCGTTTCGGCAGTCACCGGTTTCGTCGTGCAGCCGAACAAGGCCATCGTCGGCGCCAATGCCTTCGCGCATGAAAGCGGCATCCATCAGGACGGCATGCTGAAACATGCCGGCACCTACGAGATCATGACGCCGGAATCGGTCGGCCTGAACCGCTCGACGCTGGTGATGGGTAAGCATTCCGGCCGCCATGCTTTCCGCAAGAAGCTGGAAGAGCTTGGCTTCAATCTGGCCGAGAACCAGTTGAACGATGCCTTCGGTCGCTTCAAGGACCTGGCCGACCGCAAGAAGGAAGTCTTCGACGAGGATCTCGTCGCGTTGGTGGACGACACCGTAGCGCATGACAGCCACCGCATCCGCTTCGTGTCCCTGCAGGTGATCGCCGGCTCGAAGGAGCCGCAGAGCGCCGAGCTGGAACTGGAAATCGACGGCGCGGTCAGATCGGTCAAGGCGACCGGCAATGGCCCGGTCGATTCGATCTTCAACGCGATCAAGGCCCTGTTCCCGCACACGGTCAATCTGCAGCTCTACCAGGTGCATGCCGTCACCCAGGGCACCGACGCCCAGGCTGAAGTGACGGTGCGGCTGGAGGAAAGCGGCAAGACGGTGAACGGTCAGGCCTCAGATGCCGACACGCTGGTGGCGAGTTGCAGGGCCTATATTCACGCACTCAACAAGCTGCTGGTGAAACGGGAAAAGACCGCTCCGGCAGCGATGAGCGCCTGAGGGGAATAAAGCCGGCGGGAGCCGGGAATTTATGGGGGGCTGGGGGTTGCGCTATTCCGGTTCCAGAGGCGATAACGGCGCGATTTTACGCTGGTGAGGGTACTTCTCGATGTTCTCGCGTTTGATGGGCTTCATGTCGGCCGATATGGCCATTGATCTGGGCACGGCGAATACGCTGGTCTACGTCAAGGGCCGAGGGATCGTGCTGAATGAACCGTCCGTGGTGGCAATCGCCAATAACCGCGGCAAAAAGCAGGTTCTGGCCGTCGGCGACGAAGCCAAGCAGATGCTGGGCCGTACCCCGGGCAATATCGAAGCCATCCGCCCGCTGCGTGACGGCGTGATCGCCGATTTCGAAGTGGCGGAGGAAATGATCAAGCATTTCATCCGCAAGGTTCATAACCGCCGCAGCTTCGCTTCGCCGCAGGTCATCATCTGCGTACCGTCGGGCTCCACCGCGGTCGAGCGTCGCGCCATCATGGACTCGGCCGAGTCCGCCGGGTCGCGCCGCGTCTTCCTGATCGAAGAGCCGATGGCCGCCGCGATTGGCGCCGGCCTGCCGGTCACCGAACCGACCGGCTCCATGGTCGTCGATATCGGCGGCGGCACCACGGAAGTGGCCGTGCTCTCGCTCGGCGGCATCGTCTATTCGCGCAGCGTGCGCGTCGGCGGCGATAAGATGGACGAAGCCATCATCGCCTATATCCGCCGCAACCATAACCTGCTGGTGGGCGAGGCCTCGGCCGAGCGCATCAAGAAGCAGATCGGCTCGGCTGCGCCGCCGGAAGACGGCAACGGCCTGTCGATGGAAATAAAGGGCCGCGATCTGATGAACGGCGTGCCGAAGGAACTGGTGATCAACCAGCGCCAGATCGCCGAAAGCCTGGCCGAACCGGTCGGCGCCATCGTCGAAGCCGTGAAGGTCGCGCTGGAGCACACCGCGCCGGAACTGGCCGCCGACATCGTCGACAAGGGCATCGTGCTCACTGGCGGCGGCGCGCTGCTGGGCAATCTCGACCTCGTGCTGCGCCATGCCACCGGCCTGCCGGTGTCGATCGCCGACGAACCGCTTAGCTGCGTGGCACTCGGCACCGGCCGTGCGCTGGAAGAGATGAAGACGCTGAAGCACGTTCTGTACAACCCGCCGTATTGATTGCGGTGGACAGCCGGAAGGGGGGCTGACGGGGACGCATGGCAAGACGTACCGGACGCAGTGCCTGGATCGCAGCGCCTATTCGCGCGCTGTTGCAGCGCTTCGCGTTCCTGCTTCTCCTCGCTTCTGCCGTCGGCCTGATCCTGCTCAGCCGCATCGACCGTCCGGTGGTCGAGCGCTCGCGTGCCGTCGTGGCCGATATCTTCGAGCCGATCCTGAGCGCCGTGGCGCAGCCGGTCAGTGTGGTCAATGCCGTGATCGGCTGGGGC